>ENA-ORTT01000021-ORTT01000021.1-human-gut-metagenome-genome-assembly--contig:-NODE-21-length-183178-cov-75.882287_pt1 | contig 183178 bp, 143 predicted proteins | sample MGYA00242074_ERZ509197 | MGnify/ENA primary metagenome ERZ509197 (study PRJEB26280, sample SAMEA2338789) | human gut metagenome | biome: human gut; feature: human-associated habitat; material...
TGCGGCTGGAACCGATGAAGATGAAGACATCACCGTTCCTCACTTCACTGTTCATTTTCTCATGTACCACTCCGCATAGCGAACTGATACCCTTGCGCATATCTGTCCTGCCAGGACACAGGAAGTAGCGCATCGTGTCGTTCAGGTTAAACATGACCGTTTCGAAGACTTTGGGTAAATATTTCCTTCAGCAAATCTTCAGAACCGCTCCCGAAGTGGGCACGAAGTCCATTGGGAAACAGCAGCGCAACACCATGCGGCAATTGTTCTTCTTGGGAAGACTCCGTAAATGCCTGTTTAAAACTGATAGGAGCCAACTCGTGTTTGATACTGCTCCTGTCAACGGAACATTTTCTACGCCAGTAGTGATAGGTTGAATAACTTACACCTATCTGTTGAAGGTACGACTTCAACGGCAGCTCGCTTTGTTGCACCTGCAATTCTAATTCTTCAAATTCTTGTCTGTTCATAATAATTGAGGTTTGATTGTATTCACTGCCGCAAAGCTACAACCAAACCTCAAAGTGTAAAAGGTGCATTTCTTCGAATGCTTACCCTAAGGGAATACAGCCTTTTTTATTTGCAGACTTTCCAGGTATAAATCCGTTGCTTTAGATAACATTGGAATTTAATCAAGGTAGTTGTTGGCTTCAGAATTTACACAGAGATAATTAATGTATTGATAACGAGGTAGCTTTACATTTGTTGCTCTTGTTATAGGAATCATGAACAGAATTTCTTTCTCTTAGTATAAAATCATGAGCACATTATATACTCTAAAACTGCAAATGTGGGTTTTACTTTAAAAAAACAGGATGGAAATTTGTACGAAATAGAAAGATGACTTTATCTTTGAAAAATATTAAAGCTGGCCGGACTTTTTATTTTGACGGAATACAGAGATTGTTAGTATAAAAATAAAAGATTAAATTTAGGTTTTATGGTTAAAAGTTATGCTTGTGCAGGCATTTTATTGTTTGCGATAGGATTATTCCCCTTAATGGCACAGGACAACACTGTGGCCAAAGAGATGGCTATAAAGATAGCCGATCGTATTGTTGCTTCTACGGTTTATGAGTTCAAAGATGTAAAAACAGGTAAAGTATACACTTCTTTGGACAATGTTGCTTTAAATCCGGATATACGTGTCAATAGTAAATATTTGAATTGGCATTATACAAACGGAGTAACGAATATGGCTTTGATGGAGTTGGGTGATAAAATACAGAACCGGAAATATGAGGATTATGTGCTGAAAAATATGAAGTTTATTTTTGACAAGACTAATCAGTCTTATTTTCATCGTCTGTATGATAAAACTTTCCGTGAAGGAGGATGGAGGGCGGTTCCCCGTCTTACTTGGCATATGATTTATAGAAACAAGCGCTTGGATGACAACGGTCCTATGGGGGCTAGTCTGATAACTTTGAACCAGCGTCATCCGGATGAGGCTTTCCAACAATATGTTGAAACAACAAATCATCATCTTATGGTTTCGGAACCCCGCTTGGCCGATGGAACCATAGCTCGCTTGTGGCCTCATGAAAATACTGTTTGGGCAGATGATGCGTTTATGGCGGTATCTTTTATTTCTAGAATGGGAGAGGCTACCGGTGAAAAGAAGTATTTTGATGATGCGGCCAATCAGATATTGAATTATACAAGGTATTTATGGTGTCCTGAGAAACAGATTTATTATCATTGCTATCATACGGATAATAAGGAGCATGGAGTGGCGCATTGGTCGCGGGCCAATGGATGGATTTTTATGGCGACAGCCGATTTGCTGGCCAGAATGCCAGAAGATCACCCCATGCGTGATGATGTGATAAAGAATTTCCAGATGCAGGCCAGTGGGGTAGCCCGGTATCAAGGGAAAAACGGTTTGTGGCATCAGCTATTGGATAAAGCAGATTCTTATGAAGAAATCACCGGTACTTCCATGTTTGTATTTGGTATAGCTAAAGGTGTGAAGGAAGGATGGCTGCATCCGGATTTCATTTATGTAGCATGGCAGGGATTAAAAGGTATGTTGTCAAAGATTTCAGAGAATGGTGATGTGACGGCCATTTGTGTCGGTACAGGTATCATGCCTTCCACCGTATTTTATTATAATCGTCCTACTCAGGAAAATGATCCGATGGGTGAAGGGCCTGTGTTACGTGCTTTGGTAGAAATGATTGATGCACCTAAATATACGGAAATTAGTGCGAATGATCAGTATGATAAGATAAAATAAAGATAGAACCAAGAAAATACAATTGCCGTAGGGGCGGACTGGATTCGCCTGGATACACTTCTTTGTGGTGCCAGACGGAAACATTCCGCCCCTACAGTAAACCTGATGATAATGAAAAATATTTTTTTCAGTCTTTTGGCTATATCAGAACTTTAAATCCAATCGACCCTCTTTTATTCTTTCTCCCTCGAAAGTGCCACTGATTATTCTGTTATTTAAATCGAAACGGGTGATATTGATTATTCCATCTTCCAGTTTTTCTTCTTGATTATTTTCATTTTTGAATATAACATCAGTATAGATAGTCTGATCGTCACTCGCTCCTTCTGAGATACTGTAAATAGTGATGTCTTTCTCTTTGGGGTCAATGATGTTGAAAGAAATGGAAGCATTGTTGTCCACTCGGACATCTATGCTGACTATCGCTTTCTCGTCTTCGTTGCGGGCAGGATAATAAGAAGCCTTATCATCTGAGTCATAGCGCTGTCCCGTATATACCCAGCCATCTATCAGGCAACCAAAGGTATTGGCTCCTGTTTGAGTGGCAGGGGGCATGATGGTAGGATCTGCTGAAAAGTCTTCTCTATCACAGGAACAGCATAATGCGATTGTTAATACTATTGTAATAAGATATTTAATCATGGCTTGAATTTTTTAAAAATGATAATTGATACCTACTGAGAATCCTAATTGTGAAATGTCGTCCGCCCCCTTCATTGGATAGTGTGGCTGCACCATCCATTCCTTATCATGATAACGAACAGAATACTCGCCGGAATATGCCAGGATATAGTTTATCCTTGCACTGACTCCCCAATGGGTGAAAGCACGGTATTCTCCACCTATGCCAAAGTTCGCCGCCCATTTATTCATGGATACTTTCCGTGGCTTATCATATACCGTACTGTTATCTTGATATAACTGATATCCGGTTCCGGTAGTAAAATACAAGCTGAATTGCTGTTTCAGCCAATGCAGGGAGAACTGTGGAGCAAAATAATGTGTTTGAATTTTATCACTGCTGTTTGGCATGTCGTTAGTATACCGGCTGCCTTGATAAAGTACTCCGAATCCCACCCGTATGGCAGGCTTGTTTCCTATCAGATAAGTATAACTTCCTGACCAGCCTATGCCATTGCGTAAACTTGAAGAGTGTCCAACTACTCCTATCAGTTTTCCGGTGTAAAAGGTAGGCCCTGTTTGGAGGGACAGGATAGAACGTTCGCTAGTGCCGAATTGTGCGTATAGCACTGATGAATACAGCAGCATGGCTGTTAGTAAAAAACATAATTTACATTTCATAATAGTTGTGTTTGTCTAATTAAGCATTATAAATACAAAAATAGTAAATCATTGAATATAATGATCTTATTAGCCTATTTATTTTAAACCGAGCATGAAAAATGTGATAGATTAACGCTTATCCGAATCTGTCTTAGGGTGGAAAATAACTGTTATGTAATGATTTGACTTCTTTTGCTACTGAATATTATGTAAATATAGGTACCGAATCGTGAACGAAAGTTATTATTTGAACATTTTCCTATGGAAATTTGTTATAAAGGAAAATATGATATACATTTGGAAAAATTTTCCTAGGGAAATAATTAAAGGAGATAACGTAACAGAGTCCGGTTTTAATTATAAAGAAGATTATGAAAAAAGAGTTTATAAGAAGGTATGGATGGACATTGCTTGGCATTGTGGCAGGAATGGTAGGAGGATACTTATATTGGCGTTATGTGGGTTGTTCCACGGGAACTTGCCCTATCACTTCTTCTCCTGTCAACAGTTCCATTTGGGGGGCGGCAATGGGAGGATTATTGCTCAGTTCATTTATACCGGAACGTAAAGAAATAAAGAAGGAGGAATAAGTATGAATAAGACAATTTTATTTTTTCTAGCCCTTATGCTGATTACCACTACAGCTTGCGGCAGAGGAAACAGTAATAATAACCCTGTAAAAGAAGAAACTATGACAACAGAAGGAAATGGAAAAGTCATACATTTGACTAAAGCTGATTTTTTGGCGAAAGTATATAATTTCGAGAAAAACCCGAAAGAGTGGAAATATGAAGGTGACAAACCGGCTATTGTGGATTTCTATGCTGATTGGTGTGGTCCTTGCAAAATGGTAGCTCCTATTCTGGATGAATTGGCAAAAGAATACGATGGACAGATTGTGATTTATAAAGTGGATACAGAGAAAGAACAGGAACTGGCAGGCGCATTCGGTATACGGAGTATTCCGTCCATTCTGTTCATCCCCATGGAAGGAAAGCCGGAGATGGCACAGGGAGCTATGCCCAAAGCATCTTTTAAAAAGGCTATTGATGAGTTTTTATTGAAAAAATAAGTAATTTTGTGCAATAGCATTCAAGAAGAAGCATCAATATGGAAACTTTATGTAAAATAAGAGACCTCTATCGCGCTATTGCAGAATTTGAAACCCGGTTTGAAAAGGTGCATCACCTTTGTCTGAACGAAGGAATGTTGTTATGCTGTCTCTCCAAGAAGAAACGCCTGTCTTCGGGAGAGATTGCAGAACTGTTAGGCCTTACTAATTCAAATACTTCTAAAGTTATCAGATCTGTAGAGGATAAAGGCTATGTAGAGCGTAATCTGGGAGATAGTGACAAACGACAGATGTATTTCTCGCTTACGGCAGAAGGAAAGAAAATTCTGAAGGAGATGGAATGCTGTAATATTGAGATTCCTGAGTTACTGAGGTCTGTTTTGTAATAGTAAACAAGATACCGCTGTAGATGAAGCCCGTTTTTATTTTTATATCATTGCTGATAATGCTCTGTCCCGCTTTCTCGCAAAGCAGGATGGAGCATTATCTTGACTCCTTGGGACTGGTGAATGTAGGCCGGATGGACCTGACATTGAAAATAGATTTGATGTATACCCGTGCCGACAATTTTACCGGGAAAGTCCTTTATGAGGATTTGCAGGAGGCTTATCTTCATCCCGAGGCCGCCAAGGCCTTATTGCAAGCGCAAAAGCGGTTGAAAGAGTTGTATCCAGGTTATTCTTTGATTATTTATGATGCCGCCCGTCCCATGTCCGTGCAGCAGAAAATGTGGAATGTGGTAAAAGGTACTTCCCAAAATATATATGTATCCAATCCGGCTCGGGGAGGAGGATTGCATAACTATGGTTTGGCGGTAGACGTAAGTATTGCAGATGAAAAAGGAAATCCTTTGTCTATGGGAACCAAGGTGGATCATTTGGGCAAGGAAGCCCATATAGATACTGAGGCGGCAATGGTACAGCAGGGAGTCATTACAGCACAGGAACGGAGAAACCGCTTGTTGTTGCGTCGGGTCATGACGGATGTGGGTTATAAACCTTTGCGCAGTGAATGGTGGCATTTTAACTTCCGCAGTCGTGAAGAGGCAAAACGGAACTATAAAGTAATTAGATAAAGGATGGAAATATCAGCAAAAACACTCCATTTCATCGAAGAGCATAGGGAGGACGATACGCGTACACTGGCTTTGCAAAGTAAGAAATATCCCGATGTAGACATGGCGGCAGCTGTCACACAAATTGCCGGACGGCAGGTAGCGGCCCGCAAGTTGCCTTCATGGCATCTGGTTTCCGCATTGTGGTATCCTCCTCATTTGTCTATGGAGCAATGTTCTTCCGAAGCAACTGCTTTGTATAAGGCCTCTTTGTTGGAAGGCGATACTTTTGCCGATTTAACCGGAGGTTTCGGTATTGATTGCAGTTTTATCTCCCGGAATTTCAAGCAAGCTGATTATGTGGAGAGGCAGACGGAGCTCTGTGAGCTGGCTTTGCATAATTTCCCTTTATTGGGGTTGGGGCATATCCGGATACATAACCGGGATGGGGTGGCTTATTTGCAGGAAATGCTTCCGGTAGATTGCCTGTTTCTAGACCCTGCCAGAAGGGACGGACACGGTGGCAAGACGGTTGCCATCTCTGATTGCGAGCCGGATGTAAGTGCTTTGGAGTCTTTGCTGGTTGACAAGGCAAAGAAGGTGATGGTGAAATTATCGCCTATGCTGGATATGTCATTAGCATTGAACGAGCTGAAAATAGTTCGTTCGGTGCACATTGTCGCTGTGAATAACGAGTGTAAGGAGTTATTGTTGATATTGCAAAAAGAGCCCGTTTCATCGGAAATAAGCATCCATTGTGAGCATATTGCAGGTAACGGTGAGAGCCAGCATTACACCTTTACCTTGAAGCAGGAAAAGGCATCGGCCTGTCCCTTGACTGATCAAGTCGGAACTTATTTATATGAACCGAATGTTGCTATACTGAAAGCCGGTGCTTTTCGTTCCCTTACACAAACCTATCCTGTGATGAAACTTCACCTCAGCAGCCATTTATATACCTCTGCTTCTTTGGTTCCGGATTTTCCGGGACGCCGTTTCCGGGTTGAGTCCGTATCGGGCTTTGGAAAAAAGGAATTGAAAGCGTTTTTGAAGGATATGGACAAGGCGAATATTACGATTCGTAACTTTCCATTATCGGTAGCGGAACTTCGCAGACGCCTGAAACTGAAGGAGGGAGGAGATGATTATATCTTTGCCACGACCTTGTCCGACGAGCGGAAAGTCTTGATTAGGGCGAGGAAGTGCTAGTTTATAATCAACTTATAGCCTATTCCCCTGACATTCACAATCCGTATTTTATTGTCTTTGGATAGTTTATGGCGTAACTTCGTAATAAATACATGCAAGCTGCGTGAGTTGAAGAAGCTGTCATCTCCCCAAAGCTCCAACAAGATGCTTTGGCTGCTCACCACTTCATTCCGGTTCTCACACAGGCGTTTTAATATTTCCGATTCCCGGTGGGATAGTTCTTGTGTGTTTCCTGCAAAGTCAAGCTGTTGGGTAACGGAGTTGAACTGATATCCTCCAATGGTATAGGTATTTGTAATTTCCTTTTCTACAAAAGCTTTGTGCATCAAGGCTTTGAGGCGTACAATCAGTTCTTGCATTCCGAACGGTTTTTTCAGATAGTCATTTGCTCCCAGTTCAAACCCCTCCACCACATCATTGATGGCGGACCGGGCAGTGAGAAAGAGGATCGGAGTCACTTTATCGGACTGGCGGATACGTCGTACCATTTCAAAACCATCCATACGGGGCATCATGACATCAGCCACCAACACATCCGGTTTCTGTTCAAAGAACTTCCTTAAGCCTTCTTCGCCATTTCCGGCGGTAGTGATGATGAACTCTTGTTCTTCCAGCGTATCCTTGATAATCATGGCAAGCGTCTGTTCATCCTCTACTAATAAAACGCGTATCTTCTCCATTTGCTTATTCAGGAATTTTAAGTGTAAAGGTACTGCCTTTTCCTGTGATGCTTTCCACGGAAACAGTTCCTTTGTGTTGTTCTATCATTGTTTTTACATAATAAAGTCCTAGTCCATATCCTTTTACATTATGCAGATTGCCGGTAGGAACCCGATAAAACTTATTAAACAGGTGTTTCTGCTTGTCGGTAGGGATACCTATTCCTTTGTCTTGAATCTTTAGCGTTACATGAGCGTTACAACTACTGTTACAAGAACCGTTACAGCGTGTTGCAGAAATGCAAATATACGCCTTTTCATCGGAATATTTTATAGCATTGTCTATCAGGTTGCTGATCACGTTGTACAAGTGCAAGCGGTCTGCGCGTAGGATTATGTCTTCTTTCATAATAAGTTTGAACTCAGCCGGCTTATCAGCTTTCAGCCTATGTTGGCTGATCAGATTTTCCAACATAGGCCTCAGTTCGACAAGCTCATAGTTCAGACGGAAATTCTTCCGTTGTTCCATACTCATGGAAAGGATCTGTTCCACCAGTCCGCTGAGCTGTTTCAGCTGGGCTTGGATAATCTGAAGATAGTTCTGTCGTTTTGTCAGATTCTCTGCTCCGTTGAAGTTCAGCAACGCATCGTTGGCGGCGTAAGCTACAGCTATCGGAGTTTTCAGCTCGTGAGTAATGTTATGCGTGAAGTCCTCTTTCATTTCTTCTACGCTTTTCTGCCTTAAGATGATGCGGATAAGAAACCAGAATGACAGACCTAATATAATAATGATAAGGAAAGAAGTATAAAGTATTCCTTTCATTTGCTGCAGGACGATGGTGTTTGTCGGTTCTACCCATAACCGGTATGCCATTTTGTTGTACAAGTCATAATTGTAATAATAGCTCACTGCTTCCTTGCTTGGCTTGTACTTTTGAGGTGAGCTGAATCCCTGTACCAGAGTACTGTCCCGGTGCAAGTTCACAATTTCTATGCGGTGAGGCAGATAGATGATGCCGCGCATGGCAAGTGTCCTTGTGAAAAGGCTGTCGAAAGTATGCAGATTTATTTCCGTGAAAAGATCCAGCTGGCTGTGAATCCCCCGTTGGAAGTATTTGGTGAGCAGTTCCAGTGTACCGTTCTTGTCGATGGTGGTAGATACCGGTTCTTTTATTTCCAATCCGAATTTTCTTTGCTGTTTGAAGGCTTCGGTTTCTACAGTCTTGGTAACCAATGCACTGCTGTCCAGATTGATACTGGATTCAATGTAACCGTTTACGGTTGCGTTGCTCCGCTTTACGGAGTCGCATCGTTCCATCATTTCATTGTAGTCGCTCACCTGTAAGGTTTCTATCAGGCAATTGTCCATATCCTTCTTCATCGAGGTATATAGTCCTGTCAACCAATATGCCTGATAGGCAAAGACGCCTATCAGCGAAAGGATAATCAATGCGGCTATGGCTTTAAACGGTATCTTCATGGTGAGGCAAAAATAGGCACAAAATAAGTATTTTCTTTCTTTTGATAACACTAAATAAGACTTCGTAAGCTGGTGGTAACACATACGGAACACTTTTAGCCTTTACTTTGCATAGACCTTAAAAATAAAACGACGATGAGGACAGTGATTATCTTTTGTTTATGCTTGTTTACATTCACGGTACAGGCGCAGGACGATGTGAATTATACCTATATGGATAGTCTTTTTCAGCAGCTGCCGGAAGTGTTGGTGAAAGGTGAACGTCCTGTAGTAAAAGCAGAACGGGGAAAACTGATTTACGATTTGCCCCGAATGGTAGAACGGCTTCCGGTGAATAACGCCTACGAGGCGGTAAAGGAACTGCCCGGCATCGTGGAACAAGACGGTAATCTGACATTGGGCGGTCGCGGTATAACGGTGGTAATAAACGGAAAGGTCAGTACATTGGATAAGGAAGATCTACGGACAGTACTCGAAAATACCCCTGTCAGTCGTTTGGAGAAAGCGGAAATCATGTATGCTGCTCCGGCCCGTTACCGGATTCGTGGAGCCATGGTGAATGTGATTCTAAAATCGAATATCGGGCAGAAACCTGCTTTGTCCGGCGAAGTAGCGGCTATGTATGAACAGTCTCGCAGGGAGGACATTGCAGGCCGTGGAAATTTGCTTTACACTTCCCGGCGCTTTTCGGCGGATGTGATGTATTCATACGGGTTCAAACATACCACTTTCGGATTGGACAAACAGTCATGGCACACTATGGCGGGAGAAGTACACGAGTTGGATTTGAAAACAGAGGCTAAAGGGTATGGCGGCCGGCATAACCTCCGCTTGGGGGCGGATTATGATTTCGGGAAGAAGAACTTGTTGAGTGTGGTTTACAATACACAATACCGCTATGGACAGGACTGTACAAAAATGCGTGGAACAGCCCACAGTGATAAAACGGATGACGGCAGCCGCCAGTTACATAATGTGACAGCCGACTATCAATCTTCTTTCGGCCTTTCGGCAGGAATGGATTTCCTTTTCTTCTCCAGTCCGTCACAGACCTTCTTACAGAAAGATATGCAAAGTGTCCGTCAGACATTGAATTATGACAGCAACCAACGTATCAACCGCTGGTTGTTCTATGCCAATCAGCTTCATTCCTTGCAAGGTGGAACCGAGATCAATTATGGTGTAAAGTATACTACCACACACGATAACAGCTACCAGTTCTATCGGGATGGTGAAACTGGAGCCTTGACTCCCGATAATTCCGAGAAACTGCTTCGAAAAGAATATACTCTGAATATGTACACCGGTGCTTCACATAGTTTTGGGAAGAAGTTTTCTGCCGAAGTTTCCTTGGCCGCAGAGCTTTATCATGCTGAGGGACGCCATAGCTGGATGCTGTATCCCACTGTAAACACAACTTATACTCCGGCAGATGGTCATACCTTGCAAATGTCCTTCACCAGTAATCGCAAATATCCCGCTTACTGGCAGTTGCAACCTATTATACAGTATGTGGACAGCTATACCGAGGCTCATGGAAATCCCGACCTGAAGCCAAGTTCCAATTATTCGCTCGACTTGAATTATCTGTATAAGAATAAATATATGATAGGGGTGAATTACAATTACACACCCGATTACTTTGTGCAGCTTCCTTATCAATTGCCCGACCGTCTGGCGGAGATGAATCAGTTTGTGAATTATGATTTTCAGAAAAGATGGACCATACAGACTATGGCTTCTTATAAAGTGAGTACATGGTGGAACGGGCGCATTTTTGCTTTCGGTCTGTTCTCTCATGACAAGAACAGCCATTTCCATGATATTGCATTCGACCGGCATAAATTCAGCGTCATCCTGAATACCACAAACACATTCATTTTATCGAAAAAACCGAATATCATAGGTACGTTGGCTGGCTTTTACCAATCACGTGCCATACAAGGGGTGTATAACTTAAGTCCTATTTGTAATATTTCGACTTCACTTCAGTGGACTTCTCCGGATGGAAAGACGAAGGTGATATTGAAAGGAAATGATATTCTTAATACATCGAACATGACCACCCGGCTGGCGTGGGGGCAGCAACGGAACCGGACAGAAATGAATTGGGACAATCGTAGCTTTACATTTTCATTCCTCTATAAATTCGGCGGATACAAAGAGAAGAAACGTACCGATGTCGATACCAAGCGGCTGGGGCGATGATTTTTTTAGTGGTTAGTAATCACTAACCACTAATCACTAATTTGCCATTTTTGCCTTGAAAGCCAGCGCATACATACGCATCTGTTTTACCATCGCCAACAAGCCATTGCTACGGGTGGGCGACAAATGTTCTTTCAAACCTATCTTTTCTATAAAGTATAAATCACTGCTTAATATTTCATCAGGAGTATGTCCGCTGACTACTTTAATGAGCAGGGCAATGATACCTTTTACAATCAAGGCGTCACTTTCCGCCTGGAACACCACTTTGCCGCCTTCCATATCGGCTTGCAGCCATACGCGGCTTTGGCAACCATCTATCAGGTTTTGTTCTGTTTTATATTCGGGGGCGAGTGGTTCCTGCTCGTTACCTAAGTCTATGAGCAGTTGATACTTGTCCATCCAGTCATCAAAATCACTGAACTCTTCTATCACTTCGTCCTGAAGTTCGTTTATTGTTTTCATTATTTTATCATTTATTTCTCATTATAAATCACATCCATCACCGTCTGTCCTACCGCTTTCAGCGTGTTACGGTCAATGTTCTCCATCGTATCATTTACCGTATGCCAGAAAGAGCCGAAAGAACTTTGCGGATTACCGGCATCATAATTAATGATATCCACACACGGGATGCGGGCCAGTTTGTTGACATAGATATGGTCGTCTACTGTTTCGCCCCCGTCTTCCTTTACAAAATATTTGCCGTATCCCAGCTCATGTGCCTTTTTCCAGATCTTCTTCATCTCGGAACGGGCGGTGCGGGCCGAGTAACCTTCATAATAGAACGTGGCATCTTTTCCGCCTACCATATCCAGCAAGATTCCATAGCGTGCATTATAGTTCTGAACATGTGGGGTACGTGCCCAGTATTGTGAACCAAGGCACCAAGTGTCTTGTTTGTATCTACCGTCATAAAATTCAGGAATTCCATAATCCTCCGAATCAAAAAACACGATATCTATGCCCAGAGCAGGTTGTTCTTTCTGTATCTGACGGGCGATTTCCAATAACACACCCACACCACTGGCGCCATCATTTACTCCTAAAATAGGAGTGTGGTGATTTTTCGGGTCGGGATCATTGTCGGCATACGGGCGGCTGTCCCAATGGGCGCAAAGCAGGACGCGTTTTTTACTTTCGGGCTTGTAAGCGCCGATAATGTTGCGTGATTTCAGTATAGTACCATCATAAGCTATCAAATCAGCATATTGATTGTATACCTTGGCTCCGAATTTTTCCAATTGTCCTGCCAGATATTCCCCACATTCTTTGTGCGCCTGCGTGTTAGGGACACGGGGACCGAAATCAGCTTGTACCTGAATGTACTGGTAGGCGCTGTCCGCATTGAATTCGGGAGCCTTGATCACTTCTTTGTCTACGGTTTCTGTCCGGTCGTTTCTGCTTTTACTGTTTCCACAGGCTACAGCCGTCAATACAAGCAGCAAGACCGGGATTACTAAAACGTTTTTTATCTTCATACTTATTCCTTGTTATTTAAGTACATATTGTGCATTGTCCTTATCAAGATAGAGAATCTGCGCCGCAAAGTTACGTTATTTTCTTTGTACTTCTTCCATAACGCGCAGGAAGTTTCCTCCCCAGATCAGGCGGATACTTTCTTCACTATATCTTTCCAACAGCAGCCGGCGTGTAAAGTTTATCAATTCTGATGCCGAAGCGCAGCCTGTGATACCGCCGTCACCGTCAAAATCGGTTCCTATCCCTACATGCTCTATGCCCATGACATTTACCATGTGGTTCAGATGCTCTATGGCATCCTTGATGGTAGCTTCTCCGTTCTTACGAAGGAATCCGCCATACATACATACCTGTGCCACACCCCCTTTGGCTGCCAATGCTTTCAATTGGTCATCCGTCAGATTGCGCGGATGGTCGCAAAGGGCACGGGCCGAAGAGTGAGAGGCCACGATCGGTTTTCTGCTGATTTCCAGTGCATCGTAGAAACTTTTCTCTCCGGCATGAGAAATATCTACCATCATTCCCACACGGTTCATTTCTTTTATCACCTGTTCGCCGAATGTGCTTACGCCCAGTTCTTCCTCATTATAACGGGCGGAGCCGCAGATATCATTATTTCCGTTGTGGCAAAGTGTCATGTACACCACGCCACGATGTCGGAAACGTTCTACATTCGTGATATCCTTGCCAATGGCATATCCGTTTTCAATGCCCAGCATGACAGCCTTTTTCTCTGCTTTTTTCAAACGGGACAGATCAGTGGGAGTATATGCTATATCTACGGCTGTGCAGTTTTTGGCAACCATCTCCTCTATTTCGTTCAGGATGCGGTCTGCTTTGGCAGTAGCGGCCGATAAGGCTTCATCGGTACGTTCCAATTGCTTCAGGTAAGCCACCATGATGGTTGCGTCCAGATGTCCTTCCGTCATCTTATGCAGGTCTACCAGGATTTTCTTGTCACGGGTGGCAAAATTTATTCCTTGATCGAAGAACATGGGAGTGTCGCAATGTGAATCCAGCGTTATCATGCGTCTGTGAAGTCTTTTGGCTTCTCTGAAAGAAGAAGATTCCCTTATAAACCACTCGAATAGTGGCATCATGCATGTGTTGTTTTCCAATATGAAACATTCCGGATGCCATTGCACTCCCATCATTGACTTGCATTCGGTAGACTCCATCGCTTCAATGACTCCGTCGGATGAACGGGCGGTTACCCTGAAACCCGGCGCAACCTCTTTTACCGCCTGGTGGTGAAACGAATTGACCGGCAAAACTTCTGTTTCAAACAATTTGTAAAGTAAGGAATCTTTCTCTATCCGAACCGTATGCGAGGCATACCCCCGTCCCAAATCCTGATCGTGTTTGATCCGTTTCCCTTCCATTTGTACATGAATATCCTGATACAGGCTGCCTCCAAAAGCGGCGTTCATTACCTGTATGCCGCGGCATATCCCTAAAATCGGTATCTGCCGGTCTGCGGCCAGTTTGGCAAGCAATAACTCCTGACGATCCCTCCGAGGATTGATACTGTGTAATTCCTTTACCGGCTCTTCTCCAAGGAACAAAGGGTTGATATCCGCACCTCCGGTCAGCAGTAAGCCATCCAATGCATTCAATGAGTTTATCAAACTGTCAGTGTCGTCAACTGGAGGGATGATGAAAGGAATCCCTCCTGCTTTCAGAATGGAAGTGAAATATCCTTCCAGTAAAGTACAGGCTCCCTCCTGGAAGTTTCCGGTAAGTCCGATAACAGGAGCGTCCTTGTGGCATGGAAATGTGCGGTGTATGGCATCGTACTCGGCTGAAATGTCAAATGTTTGAAACGTTTTCATAAGTTAAATTATTCATAGAAACTGAGCAAAGATAGGGATAAATTCAGATTTATTTTTCATATTTGCTAAAAATCTAATGACCATGGAACCGATACAGGACTTCGCCAGCTTGATAAGCCGTTTACGCTCGTTGAAAGAACGGAAACGGGTTGTGGTTGTTTGCCCTAATGACCCTCATACCGAATACGTTATAACCCGTAGTTTGCACGAAGGCTTTGCCGATTTCTTATTGGTAGCGGATACGCCCCATTTATTGAATTCGGAATATATCCGGATGCAATATCCGGACCATGTGAAAGTATACGAGGCGACAAGTCCCGACAAAGCGGCGCAGGAAGCTGTTTCGCTGATACGTGAGGGACATGCGGACGTGTTGATGAAAGGGATTATCAATACGGATAATTTATTGCGGGCCGTGCTTAATAAGGAACATGGTATCCTGCCGAAAGGGAATGTGTTGAGTCATATCACGATAGCACAGATTCCTATATACAAGAAACTTTTATTCTTCTCGGATGCAGCGGTCATTCCCCGTCCCACCTTGGAACAATTTGAGGCGATGTTGCTGTATGATCTGGAGGTGTGCCGGCGCATGGGGATAGAAGCTCCTCGGGTAGCCTTGATTCATTGTACGGAAAAAGTGAACGAGAAATTTCCCCATACGCTGGACTATGTGACCTTGAAGGAGCGTGCGGCTGCCGGTGTTTACGGAAACATGTACTTGGATGGTCCCATGGATGTGAAGACGGCATGTGATGCGCATAGCGGTGAGGTGAAGGGAATCAGTTCTCCTGTGGTGGGACATGCGGATCTGCTTATCTTTCCCAATATCGAGTCGGGAAATACATTCTATAAAACGGTGTCGTTGTTTGGTGACGCCAACATGGCAGGCATGTTGCGAGGCACTACTTCTCCTGTAGTGGTTCCTTCGCGTGCCGATTCCGGTAATTCGAAATATTATAGTCTGGCATTGGCCTGCGTGGCCGGATAAAACCTTTAAATTATGAAGATATTTGTGATTAATCCGGGCTCTACTTCTACCAAAATAGCCCTTTTCATCGATGAAAAGCCGGTATGGGTGGCAGGGGCCCATCATACTGCGGATGACTTGTCGGAGTTTCACCACGTCAACGAACAGTATGAGTACCGTAAGAATTTTATACTGCGACTGCTTGCCGAGGCGGATATTCCGTTGGATTTTGATGCCGTCATTGCCCGTGGCGGTTTGTTGAAGCCTACGCCCGGCGGGGTGTATGTCATTAACGAACAGATGAAACATGATTTGCTGAACGCCCGGATGGAGCACGCTTGTAACCTGGGAGCGTTGATTGCCGATGAAATTGCCCGGGAATGTCATTGTCCCGCCTACATTGCCGATCCCGAAGTGGTAGACGAGCTGCAACCGGTAGCCCGTTTGACGGGAATACCGGAGATAGAGCGCATTTCCATCTTCCATGCCTTGAACAGTAAGGCGGTATCGCGTAAATATGCCGCTTCCATCGGGAAACATTATGAAGATTTGAATCTGATTGTGGTGCATCTGGGAGGTGGCATATCGGTGGGCGCCCACTGCAAAGGCCGGGTGATTGATGTCAACAATGCCTTGAACGGTGAAGGCCCGTTTTCGCCCGAGCGTGCCGGAACGATTCCTGCCGACCAGTTTGCAGAGCTGTGTTTCAGCGGCAAATACACTTTGAAACAGGTTAAAAAGATGCTGAATGGCAAAGGGGGGCTGACGGCTCATCTGGGTATGAATGATGTGGTGACTATCGCCCGGAAAGCTTCCGAAGGCGAGGAGCCTTATAAAGGGGTATTGGATGCGATGCTCTATACGGTGGCCAAACAGGTAGGGGCCATGTATGTCACTCTCCGTGGGCAGGTGGATGCCATTATTCTGACGGGAGGCATTGCTCATAGTGATTACTGTGTAGGGATTCTCAAGGAACAGATTGATTATCTGGCGCCGGTTGTGTTGATGCCCGGTGAAGACGAGATGGGGTCACTGGCTTATAATGCGTTGGGAGCCTTGAAAGGTGAACTGCCTTTGCAGGTTTACCGGCCGGAATAAGAAGATGGTGGTACATCGGAATTAGAATAAGCGATAAAATTGTTCAAATCCCTCATGGAAGGGTAATGTTTTGATATACAGAAGACTATTATGAAGGAATTATTATAAATTCCTTCATAATAGCTTCAGGGATGTTTTTACCCGGCCAGTGCTACCAGTTTATACATATTTCCTGTTGTGGTATGCATCCGTTCCGCTCCCAGGGAATTCATGATTCTTCCCATTTTGTTTATCGTGATGCCGCGCATGGCTGCCGGATATCGTTTCAGTAGGATATTGAACAAGCATACTGCCGAGTAAAGTTTGAAGTCTTCTCCTTTCTCCGGCAGTCTGAAACAATGGAGAATCATTTCCGCTTCGGTGGGCAAGGCATAATAGGCCTGGTTGCGCAGTTTCAGCTCGGATTCCTCCTCCGCCGAGAACCAGTAACGCTTTCCCTCGTCCAGTTCTGCTTTCAGTTGGGCGAAAAGCTGTTTGTGCTCCAGTGGCGAGCAGTCTATCTTTTCTTTTACCTCGGCAAAGAAATAACGGCGGCTTCCGCTGGGGTCGGTGAGCAGCGCTTTCCGGTTGCTGGTGCCGATGAACGAGGCCATCCGGGGCAGATGGCTGTAGGACGAGCGGTGCGACTTGCGGAAATCCAGTTTTTTCATCTGCATCAGATTTTTCAGTAATGGCAGTTTCTGTGGTGAAAGACGGTCGTACTCATCCAGATTAATCAGTCCGAAGAAAGCCAGCTTCTGCTCACATCCTACCTGTCCGGTCAGTTCGAAGCTGTCCGTATAGTAGTCTTTCAACGAATCGGGCATCAGCAATTCGCAGAAAGTGGATTTGCATCTTCCTTGTTCGCTGCTCACCAGCATGGGAGCTACGGCGTTGGCACACCGCGCCATGTGTCCGCTCCACTGGGCAGTGACACCCAGCATCCAGCGGTGGAAACTGTTTACCCAGAAATCTTTCGTAGAGATGCGTTGTGCCAGCGGAGTCACGCGGTCCATGCCGTCCCATTCGGGAAGGGTGTTCATATAGGAAAGTAACGGATGATAGTCCGGCATCTGCTCCGAGTTCACGAACCGGCTTACATCCTTGTCCCAGCAGTTGATGTGACGTGCACGGGCTTCCAGACACAGGCTGTTCAGGGTGCGCTGGCTTATTACCTTATATATAGGTGTGTCAGCGTCTTTTTTGCAACATTCCGTTTGTTCCGTCAGTACGTTGAAGCGGAAGTGGTAGCGGCTCAGCAAATATTGTTCCAGTTTTTGCTGTATTTGCTCCATTTCCGGTTTCTTCTGCATTGATAATGAGGGAGATGAACTCTTCACTGTCGGACTTATCACTACATTCGAGGAAGCAAGCTTCTTCATTACTTTGTTTAATAACTTTTTATTCATTATTTGTTGTTTTAGGTTTCCGTTGGAACAAAGATACTGTGTAAAATAGCGTTTTGCAAGTGTTTTTCGTGGGGTTTTAGAGAAAAGTGACTAAGCGTAAACATCCTGAATAACAAGCTGTTTCGTCCGGTTGATTACACGATATCTTCCTTTTGATTTAGTTGTTTCACTTAAGTGATGAAGTTTGAGCACTCTAGTGATGAAAGTTCATCACTTAGGTGATACAATATCATCACTTAAGTGAAACAATTTACTTGAAGGGAAGATACAACGACTTCGACCGGATGATACACCTTATTCGTCCGGTTGTTGTCATTTGATGAAATGTGAGTATTTTGCCGGACAGTCATCACCTCGGGATGCGTTTTTGGAGATGGAACGGGGCTGAAGGAATATGTAAGCGTCTCCGCGCTTCTATATTGTCTCTCTTTTTTTTGTTCTTATATCTTGGGTATAAAAACGAATCATTATGGATTTGGCAGAAAATAGATTTAGAAAAACCTGGGAACGTTTCCTTGAAGTATTGAAAGTAGACTGTCATGAAGAATAGATGAAGGATATCTATAGCGATCCTTCATTGTAACTTATTTATATTCAGCAAGTAATGCGCTGATGAAGGATTTGAAGGAAATAATTCCTTCATTGTATCTTGACGTGTGGTTGAGATGGGTGCTAAAACTATCTGTCGGATAAATAGATCAATGTACTAGAATTGACAATTTCCTGATCACTATTTGCGCAAATAACTATCGCTTGTTGTCTGTATGCTTTTCGCACGTTTTACTTTTACTTTCTTGCCAAAGTCAAACTTATATATAAGGTTTAAGCACGCTCCTTGATAAGGGGTTTTATTATTTTCTTCTATTCTGCTTAGATTATTATTGGTAATTGTGGTCAGATTTCTTCTTTTATTCAAAATAGCGTAAACTGATAAATTTATGCAGAACTTTTGATCCAGGAAATATTTGTAAAGGCCGGCATTCATATTGTATACACTGTGATATATTGTTTCGCTTCTACGTGTTCTTCTTTCTGCCATAAAGTTAAAACTTCCACCGAAAGTATTTGTGAAACGAAGACTGTTGTCACAAAAGAATAAGCAATGGACTATATGGTAGGTCTGTTTGGGCGACACTTCTTTTGTGTAGTCGCCATCAAGGGAGGCATTGGTAGTCCACTATTCACTATTTATATTTAGTGTAACCTTGTTTTATATCATATTCCTATATATCAATTATTTGCAGTTGTTTTCAGTTGATTTGAATATCCACGAAATTTCACGGTTTTAGAAAATATTGGTACTATTTGGTACTATATTTCGGAATAGTTTTCGTACCTTTGTCCCAGCAACTTAAAAGGCATTCAGCGTATGGACTTCATATTTGTAAAATCGTCAAAGGCAGGGAAAGAGGACTACGGTTCGGTCTATGCCCGTGTGCGCACCAACAAGGCGAACGTGAAAATCGTGACGGGCTTCACCATCAAGCTGCTGGAATGGGAGAAATACCGCTCCCTGCAATACTCCTCGTCCGCCCTCATGTCAAGCATCGGGATAAAGTACGGACAGTTCGCCCAAGTCCTTGCAAGGATAAAGGCGGAGTTCGAGGCGGAGGACTTCGACCCGAAAAAGGCTAAGAGCATCATAGAAAGCGTGAAGCACGACGTGTTGAACGGGGCGATGCAGATTGTGGAGGTCAAGCCCAAGGGCAGGATGCTGTTCGAGGACTTCCTTATCTCTTATATTGAGGATTTGGAAACGGGGAGGCGCACCAAGAAAGGGCGCACGGTCAAAGTGACCCCGGCTTACATCAAGGGGCTGCGCATTATCCTAAACCAAATCCGGGCGTACCAAAAGGCCATGTACCGCAAGGTCGGGCTGGACGACATGACCATGGAAACGCGGAACAGCCTTGTCGGTTACTGGAAAGAGCGTGGGCTGATGCCCAACGCCATCAATTCCTATATGACGGATGTTCGCACCGTGGCAAAGGCGGCTTACGAGGACAAGCTGACCAAGTGCGACGACTTCCGGCACTCGGACTTCGTGCCCAAAAAGGAAGAGGTGGACAACATCTACCTCACACCGGAGCAGATACAGGAAATGCTCGCCCTCGACCTCTCCACCAAGGAGGCGGTAAAGGGACGACTGCAGGCATTGGAGATAGACGAGGACGAAAAGGTATCGCAACTCTCCAAATGCCGCATCACCCACATACGGACACTGGAGCACGTGAGGGACGTTTTCATTGTCGGATGCCTTACCGGGCAGCGTGTGTCCGACTACGCGAGGATATGCGAGGACATGATAACCGAGATTAACGGCGTGGAGTTCATCCTGCTCACCCAACAGAAAACAGATAAGAAAGTCTATATCCCGGTGGACAAGCGCGTGAGGCAGATACTTGACAAGTACGGCGGCAAGCTGCCCCACGTATGCCCCAACGAAATGAACAAGCTGATAAAGACCATCGGCCTGCTTCTGGGCTGGACGCACGACTGCGGCTTTGACGGCAAACGGCTCAACCCCAAGCGTGGCCGTAGGTTCTGCGACATGCTCCTATCGCATACGGCACGCAGGAGTTTCGCCACCAACGCATACAAGGCCGGAGTGCCCTTGTCGTCCATCCAAGCCATCACGGGGCACAGCAGCGAGGCGCAGTTGCGGCGTTACCTCAAATTGGACGCGCAGGAAAGGGCCGTGATAGCGTTGAAGGACTTTGAAGGCATCATTGAAATGTAGGGAGGGGTTTATGGAAAAGACGAGATTTGCCATTATCTGCGACTTGCACAGGTTGGCGCACGGCATTCGCAACAGCCTTGCACTGGCGGAACACCTTGCGGACAGTGCGGCAGGCGACCCGGCAAGGTGCAAGGAGCTTTGCAAGGACATCAAGCGAGAAATGAAATTCGTGCCCATGTTGCTGAACGACATCCGGGAGTACATCGCCGGGCACAGCGACAAGGAACTGGCACAGCAGTTTGCCGGGCTGCACGGGTACACAAAACGGTTGTACGACCTCTGTTCGGCCCATTCTTCCGAACTAAGGAAAGAAACCTTTTACATGGGCAACGCCGTTGCCTCCATGGAAATCATCGGCGAATACTTCCTTGCGGTGGGGAGCGGCGGCAAGGAAGCGGACAAGGCGGCACAAACAATGACACGCGCCGAGGCCACGGACTGCATCGACACCATCCGCACCCTCATCCGGGGGTGCATGGCAACAGCCGGAACAAACAAAGGGATTGATGAAGCTGGAAAGAAAGCCCATGCCTTGTTTGTGGATATGGGCAAGGAGAAAATCGAGGCCGTCAAGGAGTATGTCACGAACGCCAACGACAAGGATTTGGCCGGGCTGTTCACGGAAAGCCAGCCCGAAGCCCTCCAACTTTCGATGCTGTTCCAAAAAGGCGATACCCGGGCACAGTTGGCCGGGATTAGGATGTTCCATATCGCACTGGCAATGGGTTATCTCAAACGGAACGTGCTGTATGAGCGCGTCCCCAAGACCACGGCCATCTGTACGGAAGATACATCCTCCGCATTTGCACAGGCCGAGAGCGCACAGGCAGGGACATTCACCACGACGGCACAAGTCCCCGTATTAAGGCTGTACCAGTTCCTCACCACCTTTGCCGTACAGAGCGGCCCCGAAAAAGGCAAGCCCGTACTGGACGGCAACGCCGTTTCCGACAAGGAATTTATCCGTGCCGTCATGCGTGCCGACTATTCCACGGCATACCGCAGTTGCGTAAGAGGAAAGATGCGGTGTGTAATCACCCTCTTGTCAAAAGCCTATTTCAAGGACTGGAAAGCGTACCGCGCCACCGCAGCCCGTTCCGTGGGACTGACGCCGGAAAGCCTTGCCAAGTACAACGTGGAAAAGCCGTTCATAAGCAGGCTCAAGGAACTGCTCCCGATGATAAAATAGTGGCACAGTCCACACGTGGCTACAATTCACCACAAGCCACCGTATAGCACAAGCCGTTAAACCACAAGCGTTTGGCGGCTTTTCTTATATCCAGTCATTCCACAGAACCCCACAAGTTCACCCGTTTCATCCACGCCCTACCTTTGCCGCCGTAAATTCAAAATCAGAGACTTATGACGGAAAAGACAGAAATGGTACTGGTATCGCGCGACGAGTTGCAGCAGCTCATCGGCGCAAGCGTGAGGTGTGCGCTGGAGGAATACGGGCAGGCGCAGCCGCCGCAGGACGCATCGGAGTTCTACACCGTCCGGCAACTGGCCGAGAAATGGGGCGTGAGCATCGCCACCATCTGGAGGCACGAGAAGCTGGGGCACATCAAGGGACAGCGGATTGGGCGGCGCGTCCTGTTCCCCAAGGAGCAGATAGACCGCATCAAGAACTTGAAAGCCACCAGCAGGGACACGGACAAGAACACCAAGGGGCAATCCGCAAAAGGAACAACAGAAAAACGATAGGCGCATGAAGAATTTGAAACAGCTTGTCCTGCCGTGCTACAAGGTGGAGCTGGCAATGGGCGTGGAGGCATGGTACTTCCTGCACGGGACTACGGCCGGCGTGTGCAACCTCACCTATTTTATTTCCCTTTTGTCGCGGATGGCGGTCGTTGAGACGCAGCAGGCCAAACGGGGACTGGGCTATGCCCTGCATCCCGGACAGGCGGACGGCTCCATGCTGTCGCTGGCCAAGGAGTGGAACATCGGGCGCAAGGCGGTCAGCCGACTGTTGGAGGATTTCGAGCGGAGGAAACTCATCCGTACCTGTTCCAATCCCATAACCACGCTCATAGACATGATGTGCGTGAAGTCGTGGATGCAGGACGGGCAACCCATAGAAAATCCAACCTACCGACAAACGGTCAAGGCATACGAGGGAGTACGGATATACCTTTTCAACGGCCAAAGGCTGGAAACCCTGCGGAAGAGTTCGGCAAGCAGGAAGAAACCCAAAGACGAGAATAAGGTTGAAAGTGGCAAGAAGCCTGCCCAAGTACCGCAACCCAATCCAACCCAATTAACGGAAAAAGGAATGACCGAAGAAGCGGACAGTCCGGCAACTCTGCCATTTGCAAATACCGATGGCGCCACCATACTAACGGAGGTCAAACCACCAACAACGCAAGAAAAAGGCTCGATGTTCGATGGCAATCCCTCTTATATATAGATGGCAGGCATGGCAGTGTATGGTGTATTTACAGGGGTATGTGTTAGGGCTGGCAAGTTAATGTTTTCGTCCACGAAAACCACGTCACCAAGCGGCGACCCGACCGGGCAGGAAACGGCAAGCCCGACAAATAGCCCTAACACACCCATTTATAACCAACTAACAGTAATAGGAGTATGACCGAAAAGGAAAACAAGCATAAGGGAGGCCGTCCCAAGGCCGTAAAGGGCAGGGCGCGGACAAAGACCATTTCCACAAGGCTCACGCTGGCCGAGTGGAAGGCGGTAATGAAACGGATAACGGGCGCAGGCAGGAAACCGTCGCACTTCCTCCGCGAGCTTCTGCTCCACGGCAAAGTCGTGGCGGCGCGGACGCAGGAGGACAGGCAGCAGATACGGATGCTGGAGGGAGGCTGCAACAACCTCAACCAGTTGGCGAAACTGGCGCACCAACAGGGTTTTCCTAAAACAAAAGGCAGAATCATGGACTTGCTGGACGAGTTCAACAAACTCATCGCACGGATATGATGGGCGACTTGAAAAAACGGGCGAGTTTCGCCCGGCTGGTGAATTACGTGAACAACCCAAAGAAAGCACGGCTCATTGACAGCAAGGACGTGCGACTTGATAGCAACGCCACTATCGCAAGAAGTATGCAGGGGCAAGCCGACGACAAGCCGGGACGCAGGCTGAAAAATCCCGTGTACCACATTTCGCTGGATTTCGCCCACGAGGACACGCCAAAACTGACGGATGAATTGATGGCGGAAATCGCCCGTGAGTACATGAAGCGCATGGGCATTATGAACACCCAATACATCGTGTGCCGCCATACCGACACGGAACACCAGCACATGCATATCGTGGCCAACCGGGTGGACAACGACGGGAACACCGTCAGCGAACGTAACGATGCCGTGCGGAACGTGGCGGTGTGCAAGGCACTCACAAAGGAATACGGGCTGCACTTTGCCAAGGGAAAAGTGAACGTGAAGCGCGACCGACTGCGTGGCAAGGACAGGGTGAAGTACCAGATTTACGATGCCGTCAAAGCAGCCTTGCCCCGTAGCGGCAGTTGGTCGGAATTGTGCGAAAGGCTGGCCAAGCAGGGCATCGGGGTGAGCTTCAAGCTCGACAGGCGCAGCGGCAAAATCATCGGCGTGTCATTCACCAAGGATGAAGTTTCGTTCAGCGGTTCACGGATAGACCGCAGCATGGGCTTTTATAGGCTGGATAGACAGTTGGGAGGCCGCATTACCGAGGGCATGGAGTGGAAACCTCGTGCGCTTACCATCGGTTTCAATGAGCAGTTGCAACCAATTCAACGAGGCGATACAACGGATATACATCCGGCAAATCCCCTTATAGGACAACATTTGCCGACCGAAGCGGATGCGAATAGCGGAAGCCCTGTTGAAGTAGGCTCAAACATCGTCCAAGTGACCCTCGGCGCACTCATCGAGCTGTGCGTACAGCCTCACCAAGCCAAGGTGTCGTCCGGCGGCGGAGGTGGAGGTAATGAAAGTGGCTGGGGCGACAATGATAACGAAAAAGACAAACTCAAACCAAGAAGGAGAAGAAGATGAAAGATAGCATACAAAACATAGCCGACACCATCGGAGCGTTGGCAGAGGACATCGAGGAAATCAAGAAAATGCTGGTCGCAAAGGATGCTTCGGAAAAGGACAAACACGAAGTATTGGAAAGGCTGGAAGCAGAATTAGAGCCTCTTATACGCTTCGCCAGCGGCGAGTCCCTTGATAACCTCAATGGTATTTTCGGGAGCGAGGAAAGCCTTGCCTCCTACAAGAAGTCAATGGGTGAAGTGGTGATTGCGAGCTTGCAGGAAAATCTGGAAGCCGACGAAAAGGACAGGCGCGAGCGGGGCATACCGTCCATGACCGACCTCTTGCTTAACATCCGCAAGATGCTGGCCGAACACATGGAGGAAAGCAAGCGAAACCCGGAAAACGGACAACAGAACCAACAGCAAACGAAAGGATTTTTGCGCCACTTGAAATGTACCGCCATATCAAAGCGGATAAAATCCTTGTGCCACAAAATCCCCGATGGCTGGTACAAGAACCCTTACGCATGGACGGGCATTGCCTGTACGCTCGTGTTCCTCACCCTTTTTACCATCAGTTGGGTGCAGTGGCACGACTATCGGGAGGAAAACATACGGTTGAAGATAGTTGCCGACAAGCATAAAGTAACCGCAGCCATACTCAAAGAACTTTACCCGGAACTGTCCATAAACATCGGAGCATACGAGAAACTTGCAGAAACTATCGGTGCGGATTCTACGCTGGTCGTATTCTGCAAGCAGGTGGAAAGGGTTAAGAAGAAAACACAACCATCCTCGCCAGATTGAATTAAAGACAAAGAGAGCTGTTGAGTGGGAGGAAATAAGGTTTTCCTACTTCCTCTCCATCTTATTCCGATATTCCGTAGGTGACATACCCAACATTTTCTTTACATACCGGCTGAAGTGTGAGTAATTATAGAAATTCATGCGGTCGGAAATTTCGGCAAGGGGCAGGTCGGGGTTCTTCAGCAGGGCGGCAATCTCCTGCGTGGCATAGCCGTTAATCCAGTGCGAGGCGGGATAGCCGCTGCTTTGGCGGCTCACTTGCGACAGGTATTTGGGGGTGACGCAGAGCTTGTCGGCATAGAACGTCACCTCGCGGCTCTGCGCGGAATACCGGCGCACCAAGTCCATGAAGCGGTTGAAGAGGTTGCCCTGCACGTTGCTCAGTTGCTGCTGCCTGTCGATGGAGTGGGCGTAGATGCTCCATAGGTCGTAGAGGAATATCTGCATCTGCTTGCCCAGTATCTCGCGGCGGAAAAGGTGCTCCGTGTTGGCAAGTTGTTCGCGGAAGCGCAGGAAGTCTGCCATGCAGAGGAGTTTGTCCTTGTCGGTCAGCGGAAAGACGGGATGCGACTTGATATAAACGTAGCCCTTGGTCGCCCACACGGTTTCGGGGTTGTTCTCGATGAGGAAGATGCGCGACACGAGCAGGAAGTCCGCATCGAAGTCCGGCGAATAGTCCGCGTCGTCGATGTAGGAGCCCATCTGCCAGATGGTCAGGGTGCCGGCCTCGATGGCGAACGTCTGCCCTGCCATGGAGAATTGCGCCCGTCCGGCATGGCACAGGATGTGGATGTGGTACTGCCCCACGAAGTCCGAAGGCTTGCACTTGTCTTGCAGGGTGTTGAACAGGAGCACGTCGCCCTCGTGGTACTTGCCCGCCTCGAAAGACGGGGCGATGTTCATCATGTCGGAGTATTGTTCTTTATTCATAAATGAGTGATACTTGATTACTTAGGAGCAAAAGTAGCGAATTTCCCTGTATCCTGCTTTCACACTTTGCCCTTTTTCATGCCGATATGCCCGATTGCGGGTGCCGCAAGGCAAAATGTGAAAGAACAGCGGCGTTTTGTGTATGTGGGTAAGCCGCTCCTTCCCTTACCTTTGCCCCCGGAATAACATAACTGATTAATAACCGAAAGATATGGAACAGACATTTATCACATTGAACAACGGCTGCCGGATGCCACAATTCGGATTAGGAGTATATATGATAACAGGCGACGAGGCGACCCGCCAAACCTGCCTCGATGCCCTCCGCATGGGCTACCGGCACATCGACACGGCACACGCCTACCAGAACGAGCGGGGCGTGGGGCAGGCAGTGCGCGAGTGCGGCATACCCCGTGAGGAGCTGTGGATTACCAGCAAACTCTGGCCCAGCGAGTACGGCGAGGGGCTGACAACGGCAGGTATCGACAAGATGCTTTCCCGGCTGGGGACGGACTACATCGACCTGCTCCTGCTCCACCAACAGTTTGGCGACTACCTCGGCGCATGGCGCGACATGGAGAAGGCCGTCGCCGCAGGCAAGGTGCGCAGCATCGGGTTGAGCAACTTCGAGTCGTCGCGGCTGGAAGAGGTGTTGGGCAAGGCGCAGATAAAGCCCGCCGCCTTGCAGGTGGAGTGCCACCCGTACTACCGGCAGGAAGCGTTGAAACGGCGCATCGCCGCTTACGGCACGGTGATAGAAAGCTGGTACCCCTTGGGGCACGGCGATGCGGGACTGCTGAATGAACCCCTGTTCGCCCGCTTGGCGCAGAAGTACGGCAAGACCCCGGCGCAAATCATCCTGCGCTGGCACATACAGGAAGGCAATGTCGTATTTCCCAAGACTACCAATCCGGCACATCTGGCGGAGAACATCGACATCTTCGACTTCACGCTGGTTGCCGACGAGATGGCGGAGATACGTCGTCTGGAAAAGAACCGACGCTACTTCACCTTGAGTGTGGAGGAACAAGAAGCTCAGCTGGGCAGGTTTGTTCCGGCAGATTGAAAGACGGAGGATATAAGAATGAAAGACAGTAAAGCAATGAGCCGCAGAAGTTTCTTGGCAAGCAGCTTCATGTTGGCAGGCAGCTGTGCCTTGGCCGCTTGTTCACGTCATAGCGAAGTCATTGACAATCTAATAAACGGTGAAACCAACAGCAATCAAGGCGAAAGCGGAAACAACGGACATACGGAAAGCAAAGTAAACCCATTTGACTTCAATAAAAAGACGGTGATGCTGAACAGCGGATATGAAATGCCCATTATCGGCATCGGTACCTACCTGCTCAGCGCCGGGCAAGCGGAAGAATCGGTTTACAATGCGTTATCCAGCGGGATGAGATTGATTGACACCGCTGACATTTACGGGAATGAACGTGGGGTGGCACGTGGTATCCAACGTGCGATGGCAGACTTCGGCATCCAGCGTGAAGATATATTTGTCACGTCAAAACTTTGGACTGCCTCTTTCAACCGTGCCGATGAAGAAGTGGACGAACGTCTGGAGCGTCTCGGACTGGAATATGTCGATTTGCTGTTGCTGCACCACACGGCACGGGACGATGAACATGCTTATCAGGCGATGGAACGGGGCGTGCAAGCAGGAAAGCTCCACTCTATTGGTATATCCAACTTTTATGAAGAGGACGTAAACCGGCTGATGAACATCGCCACCATACCCCCTGCCGTACTTCAGAACGAGACACACCTCTACCACCAAAGCCGTTCGGTGAGGGCGCATATTGCCCCGTTGGGCACCATTCTGGAATCATGGTTCCCGCTTGGCGGACGCGGCAGAGGCATACGCACCCTGACAAACGACGAAGTGGTTACAGCCATTGCTTCCGTCCACGGCAAATCGCCTTGCCAAGTTTTGCTGCGCTGGCAGTTGCAAACGGGCAACATCGCCATTCCGGGCTCAACAAACGCTGCACACATCTCGGAGGATTATGACATCTTCGACTTTGAACTGACAGATGACGAAATGCAACAACTAAATGCACTCGACCGCAACCAGCGTTTCGCATCCTATTGATAACATAAACTGAATGAAGAATATGAAACATCTGACATTTATCATTGCTTTGCTGGCAAGCATCTTATTATCCACATCCTGCACACAGCAACAAACCGACAGCGCGGGAACAGAGATAAAAGACCGCCTCGCGCTCAAAGAACTGGTGGACACCTTTTCCATCCTTGCCGACCAAAAGGCGGTCGCCGCACAAACCGCCCTCTTCACCCCCGATGCCGTGGTGGATTCCTATCGTGGCGGCGAACGGGTGTCGAGCCTGAAAGGGCGGGAGGAAATAGGCAACGGCTTCGCCGCCTATCTCGCACTCTTCGAGACGGTCTATCACATCAACGGGCAACAGACCGTGACCATCGACGGCGACCGGGCCACGGGCGTGTCTTATTGCCAAGTCGTCCTGATACGCAACCAAGACGGGCGACGCATCATGAGTACGGACGGCGTTTACTACAACGACGAATATGTGAAAGCAGACGGGCGATGGCTGATTGCCAAACGGACTTCCCGTTTTGTGTGGAATGACACACGTGAAATAAATAGTAAATAAGATAAGATATGAAGAAACATCTTTTATGGGCACTTGCCGGGGTTGCCCTGTTTGTAAATGTGCAATGTTTTGCATCCGGCATATATGCAGGAACGAATGGAGGACGAAATGATACTCCGGTAAAAACAACGGCGGCCAATGTCCCTCTGTTGAGATTGAACAACGGCATTGAAATGCCACAGTTCGGTCTGGGCACATTCATGATTCCCGACGGGGATGTGGCAAAAAATGCAGTATTGACTGCCTTGAAAAATGGTTATCGGCATATAGACACTGCCCATGCATACGGCAATGAGCGCAGCGTGGGGCAGGCGGTGAGGGAAAGCGGCATCCCGCGCGAAGAAATATGGGTTACATCAAAGCTATGGCCCAACGAATATGGAGAGGGGAAGACGCTTCCTGCCATTGACAAAATGCTCCGACGCTTCGGCTTCGATTACGTAGACCTTCTTTATCTGCACCAGCCCGTAGGCGATTACGTAGGAGCATGGAAGGAACTGGAAAAAGCAGTGGAGCAAGGAAAGGTACGTGCCATAGGCATCAGCAATTTCGATTACAATGACGAGCTGTTCAATGCGATGGCGGGCATGAAGGTGAAGCCTGCCGCCATGCAGATAGAGTGCCATCCTTATGCGCAGCGCACGTATTGGCAGAAGCGCCTGAAAGAAGATGGCATCGTATTGGAATGCTGGTATCCGCTGGGCGGAAGGCAGAGCCGCGGGGAATTGCTGGAAGACCCGGTAATCAACCGGATTGCCCGGGCGCACGGAAAGACAGCCGCGCAAGTCATCATCCGTTGGCACATACAGGAAGGCTTTTCCGTCATCCCCGGCACGGACAATCCCGACTACATCAAGGAAAACATCAGCGTGTTCGACTTTAGTTTGACCGATGAAGAAATGCAGGCTGTCCGCTCGCTCAATAAAGAAAAGCGGTATTTCAATATGCCTTACGAACAAGCGGTTGAGCAGTTTGGGCGGTATGAAATCAATGATTGATTTACGGATAAGAAATATGGGTAATAAACAACTAATAAACTGATGGAATATGAAAACTAAAATCTGTTTGACGGCAGTTGCCATAGGGGTGCTGTCGTGTATCCTCTCCCTATTTGCACAGGAAAAGCCCGCACAGCCCACTGCGGGGAGCAAGGTTTTGGTCGCCTACTTCACTTGGCCGGAACAGGACGGCGTGGATGCCTCGTCGGGAGCCAGCCGGGTATTGTCTGACGGCAAGATTTATGGAAACACCGAGTTCGTCGCACAAATCATCGCGGAAGCAACCGGCGGCGAATTGTTTGCCATCAAGACAAAGAAAAGTTATCCATCGCCCCACAGGGCACTGATTGACGAAGCGAAACGGGAAGCGGAAAACGGGGAACTGCCTGAAATGACCACCCGCATCGAAAACTTGAATGATTACGACGTGGTTTTTGTGGGCTATCCCAACTGGTGGTACGACATGCCAAGGGTCATCTACTCGTTCTTCGAGGAATACGACTTCAAGGGCAAGACGGTCATCCCGTTTGTGACGCATGGCGGCAGTCGCTTCTCACAGAGCGTACAGACGATAAAGGACTTGGAGAAAGAAGCGCAAGTGGTGGAAGGGCCGTCTGTTTCGGGAAGGAATGTCCCGACTGCCGAACAAAGTGTCAAGGGCTGGCTCCAGAAGAATGGGTTTATAAAATAGATACAACAGACAGTTTCATTGCAACATATACAAAACACATGAAAGAAAAGATTATCGACCCGCGAGTTGCCGACAACAACCGCCAAACTGACGGCATGCGTACCGCCCGCCTGACTTTCAAATTAAACCATACGATGCCCTATACCGATGAGCATGATGCTGTGCTGAAAGAACTTTTCCCCGACAATCTGGGCGAAGGAAGCAGGGTGCTGGCCCCGCTTACGCTGATGCTTTCGCGCGAGGTGAAGATAGGAAAGCGCGTAATGATTATGAACAACTGCCTGATGATGTCCGCAGGCGGCATTACCATAGACGACGATGCAATGATTGCGGCAAATGTGCAGCTTATCACGAACAACCACGACCCGTATGACCGCCTGCTGCTGCGTTGCAAGCCTGTGCACATCTGTCGTGGCGCATGGATCGGTGCGGGCAGCACCATCCTGCCGGGTGTCACGGTGGGCGAATATGCCATCGTGGGCGCAGGCAGTGTGGTGACGAAAGACGTGCCGCCCTATGCGGTGGCGGTAGGCAGCCCGGCAAAGGTGGTCAGGTATTTGGATAAAGGAAAATTTGCACAATTACATAATGCTTGATACATAGATAATGATGTTTTGCATTCTTCTCCCTTGCCGATGAGAATTATGCTGTAGGGCACATTGAAAAAGGCAATACCCAGTTCGAGGCCGAAATGATTACTGAAGAAACAGGTACAGCCCTTTTTCAAACGAACGGGAACGGGTGCGACAAAGTGTAAAAGAACCGGCTGGAGCCATTATCTTATTGATAAAATAGAAGATAATATGAGCAAAACAAGCAACCGATGCCGGCAAAAGAAGTTGGATGCCTTTTGTCGGCATCATTGCCAACCCCATAGGGGTGCATCTTGCCAACCCACGCAAAAGCCCATAGCCGCAATATCTATTGACGGAAATAGAGCCAGCAAATCGACAATCTTTTTATTGAAATTGTTGTCTGGTGAAACGGATGCAAGGAAATATCGGATGATACACAAGCGATAGTAAATCTTTTTCTTGTCTATTTTCGACGTGTCAATCCAAATGTTTGCCATTTTGCGCGGTTCTGCCGGGTTCAGCATGAAATCCCTGTTCCATACCCTTGCATGATGGCAACACATATTGCGGAGATTGGCAAGCACCGTCAGCCATGAGGTAAATACCTGCGGTTGTAAGCCGAAATAACCAGCAATGCGTTTCATCAATCGGTTGCTGGCGATATTCGAGTATATATAGTTCAGATTCCCGAATGACAGCACTTCCGTTATCATCCATGCCGGAGGATAGTTTTCAACGTAATTGCGCCGGAAATCTTCGATATAATTTTCCTTGCTTGAAGCCAGTTCCTTTTCTATGACAGCCAATGTCTGATTGAACTTATCTGCACTGGCAAAATATTCCGGTTTCGTTATCCAATATTTATCATTCAGTTCTTGGCAGCCGATATTGGCCAGCACGCTTCGGATGGCAACCTCTATCTTTTCAATCTCATTGAAAAGAAGTATGCGCAGTTTTTTATCGAAGCGATAAAGCGTCAGGACTTGCTTAAAAGTCGTTCCATCTTTTAACTTCAAATTGCTTTTGGGGCTTTTATAAAATGGGTAAATATAAGCCGACAAACGGTGATAGCCGATATTCATCAGGTAATTCTCCACTTTCTGCTCATTCTCCATAAGCATACCGCGTGTCTTTAATATCTGGACTATTTGTTCCGGGGAAGAATACGGTTTGGTGAAATTTGTTTTCATGCAAGTATAATAAAAAAAACGACCCGCCGATTTGAGCATTGTTAAGAGGCTTGGCAGGTTCTAATGCTGCAAAGGTAACAAAACTTTTTTAAGTGCCAAAATATTCGATAACTTTGTTCTCTGAAATAATGCCTAACAGTGTTTAGGTATTTTAATGTAGAATTTGCAGCGATATGCTGGTGTGCCTGATAACCTTTTAATGATAATATCTGGGAGCAAAAGTGTTGATACTAAATTGATGCTAAATTCTATATATCTTCTTTTATTTGCGTTATAAAATACACAAAATCAATGTGTTATAAAATAATACAAATTGTAGCCCACCAGCTGAACAAGGCCTTAGTGAAACCTATTGAAAAAGCATGTCGATAAGACTTCCCTATATTGGTCGGCATAGTATAGGTGATGATCGGATTGTCTTTATCTTGATAGATTAGGGGAAATAAATCATCTTTGCACTTTGCGTAAGCGTAGCTTATACTCCAAGTATTTGACAGACTCAACAATAGCCTGATACGATGTTCGGTAGTAGGTACTAAATCCGGATTCCCTTTAGCATAAGAATATTCAGAGATATAGACAATAGCCGGATTCATGCTCTTATAAGGGATATTTCCCATTCTTTTTGAATAGGATAAAGAGGCTTGGTTCTTTTCAGAGAAAAGGTAACCCACCTTGATGGAGGGGAACAGATTGCGATATGTGCGTTTGTCACCTGCTATGTTATTGGAAATACATTTCACTTCATCCTCTTGTACCCGTATACCGCCATTTAATGTAAATTTCTTCCATTGCCATACATATTCTGCATAGCCTGCATAACCTATACCTTTATAGGTAAATAGCCCGCTTTTATCTTCTTTCTGCCATCCTTCTTCACTCTGATATGCGTAATACATTTGGTTGCCGGTGTGGTTATTATAATAGTCGCCACCCCATTTCAACCTGGAATGTTTGTTGAGCAAGAAGATATAATTTATCTCTGCTTTCCATAAATCAGAAACAGTCCCGGTGTTGCTACATTTATTATCCTCTTCGTTTTTCTCCGGATACTGATAAAGATAATGGTGATTCAGTTCTTTCGTTTCGTCACTTCTCAAATAATCAAGAACTGTTCGCAAAGTATGCTTTCCGTTTTTTGATTTCCAATTATAGTTCAAACTAGCCTGATATATTTTGTCATCCCCTTTCCCTTTACTATGGTAGGAAGAGGTATATTCCTTTTCTGTTTCTTGTATTTCGGAAAAAGAAGAAGATTTTAGTGTGCTTCCAGCTTGTTTTATCATACAGTTAAGTCCGATGCTTTGCAGGGTAGTTATATCATATAACATACTGAATGTTTCATTGATTCTTCTTATATTTTTACGGTCTATATTCTGGTTTACAATATGGGTATTCAGGTGGCTGTTATGTGTTATGTTTTCTGTGATGTAAGGATCTCCTGCATTAGAAAGAACTAGATTGTTGTAAAAATTCCATTTCCCAAGCCGAAGGCTTAATGGAAGACCCAAGCGTTCCCAATGACTATTTCTTTTTCTCATTTCTCCTAGCAAAGAGGGTGAACCATTGCCTCCGCCATCTGCATTTTTTTTCAAAGATATATATATGATTCCTCCTTTAGTCGTGGCATTATATTGTAAATCAGCTTCCGGCAGGATTTCAACATTTTCTATGTCCGTGGCTTGCAGACTTGATAATTCTGTGCGGTCATGAAGTTCTCTGCCGTTTATGTATATTTTAGACACGGTTCCTCCATTCAGCCTTAGTTCATCGTTCATGTTTATGACACCGGGCAACATTCCCAATGCCTCGTTTATAGTTCTTCCTTTCACTACGGGATTTCCTTTCATATTTACGATTATCCGGTCGTACTCGTGCTTGATGAAATTGCTTTTTATTATTATCTCCTCCATGCTGATAATGGAGGGCTCCAGTATGAATGTCATATTGTTTGTAGATTGACCGGCGGCAATGAAGGTTGTAGTGTATTCTATATGAGATGCGCGGACAATGTAATCCTTTTTTTCTTCACATGAAAGTGTGAATTTCCCTTTTTCGTTTGTGATGGTTCCTGCTATTAAAGAAGAGTCATTTGCCGATAAAAGGGATATGGTTACAAACTCAATGGGGTTGTATTCTTTGTCCGTTACTTCTCCTGAAATCATACGATTTTGTGCTTGGGAGATGATTGGAACTATACCGAATATAAATAATAACCATACTTTCATGATTGTTTCTTGATCTTTGAATGCAAAAATGAAGAAATCTTTTTGTATCGTTGTTAATGATGGTGTAATAAACAGGTAACTAAACAGAATTATTTCAGTTACATTGGGGCAAGTAGCATATATCCGTTCCCTCCAATGGTGGAAATGGATATGTTGGGATCAGCTGCTAAGACCTTTCGTAATTTCACGATGTAATTGTAAAGGCTGTGTTCATTCATGATAGCATCTTCCCATAGCTCTTCTATTTTTTCATAACTTACAATTTCGCCTTTATGACTATATAAAAGTTTGAGTAAGGAAAATTCTAGTTTGCTTAGTCTTTTAAGTTCTTTTGATGCTTGATAAAGGGTTCGTGTTTGAATGTCCAACTCCAAAGAGCCTATCTTTATAATGGCATTGGAAACAGGATGAGCATGTCTGTCTACATAGGCAATCAGTTCTTCTACGCTAAAAGGTTTTTTCAAATAGGCTACGGCACCGGATTTTAGTGCTCTTGCCACTTCGTGGCTTTCTGTATGCGACGATATGTATAAAATGGGAGTACCAGGAGCTGCCATTTTTAATTCGGATGCATTGTCAATGCTGTCGCTTGTTCCTATTTCAACGTCTAATACCATGATGTCAGGTTTGAATTCATTGAGGATGGTGGTGATGCCGGTTAAAGAACTTTGATAGTGTACTTCATACCCTTCGTCTTTAAGCACTGCCGTTATAATGCTGCTCAGCATTACATCGTCATCAACCAACAGGACTTTAATTGCATTCATAGCTTGTGCTTTAAGGAATGTGAAATGTGTTTTGAACAAAGGAAATCATTTAAGTGGAAATTTGCAAATAAAAAGACTTCCTTTTCCAGGAATACTTTCTACGGAGATGTTGCCACCATGTGCTTCTATTATATATTTTGTGTAGGCTAGTCCTATGCCATATCCTCTTTGATGTGCCATTTGTTCTCTGGGTACTTGGAAGAATTGAGTAAATATTTTCTTTTGATATTTGGGGGCTATTCCCCAGCCGTTATCTTTTACGGTAAATATTGCTTGGTTTTCTTTTTTTGAGATTCTGATAATGATTTGTACCCTGTCATCAGAATATTTCAGAGCATTTTCCACAAGGTTTCTTATGACGTTTCTCACATATAAGGGATCTAGCATGAGGGTTAACTCATTCAGCTCTGATTCCATTTTTATTTGATGAGGCTGATGGGAATGTTGCATGGAAACTTCTTGAGCAACTTCGGTTACCAAGAGTACTAGGTCTGTTTCTTCTTTTTGAAGATAAACTTTTTGCCGGTCTTTACGGGCTGTGATGAGTAGCGCTTCTATCTCGTTGACAAGTTTTCGTGCTTGCTTTTCGGTGTTTTCCACTAATTGTTGTGTGTGGATATCAGGTACTTTTTTCTTGATTAAACTCATTAATGTGATAATGCTGTTTAAAGGAGACTTTAAATCGTGAATGGTTCCGTTTACACTTGCTTCCCGTCTTTTAAACAGTTTGTCTTTCTTGTGAATGGTTATGACTAAAAAAATAACATATCCTAGAATGATGATTGTGAGTAGAATGGATTCTATTATAATAAGAAACATATCTGTAAGAAAAGATGTTAGTGGAATTATGGCTTTGACTTGGATAAACTGTAGGCATCTAGTTCCAAGAGGATAAAGCTTCGTTTCTTTTATCTTATGATCGTCAAGTGGCAAGATATCTCCTGCTTTTTGTATGATTGTTGTATCTTTATCGTATAATAGAATACAATATTTAATTTTTATATCATACAAACGTTTTTTGAAAATGCTATCCAGTCTAGCCATTTGGATGAATTGCTTTTTGTTTATACATATATCTTGTTGTATTTGCATTATTGCTTCTGCAATATTGGTACTTATATTCTTTTCTGCTAACATGTCTAGGTTAAGAGTGTCGCCTTTCAGCCGTTTTCGTTCTTCAGAAGACATTTCTTCTGCATGTTTGTAAACCAGCTTGGGGTTATTAGGATTTTTATATGGGGAATAAGTTCGTAATTCTAATTCTTTTATAATGCTTGAGGTGATAGCTTGGTCGATTGATTGTGTGAGTTGGACACAATAATTTTGATGCATGTTTCTAATCCATAATACTTGTAGGTAGAATAATATAATTACCGCAGATATAGGTATGTAGATAAGTTTTTTCATAGTTAGGATATAATTGATTTCGGAACAAAAGTAACGAAAAAAAAGTGAATTGATTACTTGAATATTACACTTTTATTAGTGATGATTAGATCATTCTTAAGTTTCTTTGCCATATTGAAGAATATGGAATTGAGTCTGGATGAATATGTGGAGTATCGATTTAATAACGAACTACTTAAAATGAATATGTATGAAAGCACGCCTTGACAAACTAATCATACTGATAGCAGCCTGTTGTTGCCCATTGGTTGTTTTCTCCCAATACACCTTGTCGGGGACAGTAAAGAATGATAAAGCTTTGGTGATGCCTGAAACGGTTGTGACCTTGCAACAGGCCGATTCATTGGTGGGCATGACATTGGTAGACTCGAAAGGGAGATATAAATTTACTGATTTGCACAAAGGAGAATACACTTTAAGCTTGTCGTGCTCCGAGTATCAGCCAGTAGAGGAAACCTTTGATTTGACAGGTGATAAAAGGATAGTCTATGTGATTTATCCGGTGAAAAACATACAGTTGGAAGAAGTTTCTATTGTCGCCGACAAAAGTCTTCTGATCTCTCATAAGGCAAATAGTGATATCTTTTATTTGTCGGCAGAAGCCAGGAAAAAACAGAATCCTTATGAAGCATTGAGAGAAATTCCCAAATTGGTGGTGAATGAATCGGATCGTTCTATAAAGATGGTGGATGGGGCTACTCCTTTAATTTTGATAAATGGCCATAAGGTCAATTCGGGCATTAATAGCATTGACCCGAAAGAGGTGGAGGCGGTGGAGGTGATCAATAACCCTTCTGCACGCTACCTGAAAGACGGGGTACAATGTGTGGTCAATATTAAGATGAAACAGAAAACTGCCGCTTATCAGACATACAATATGAATACACGCCACATGATTCCGGTTTTGTTTGGGTATACGGGAGGTTATTATGAATTAGGCAACAGCAAGGCGTCTTTAAGCCTGAATGCTTCTCATTTCTATTTTCATCATGATGATTCGGAGTGGAATACGATACAACAGAATACGGGGTATGAGAAAACCGCTGTCAGTAAAAAACGTTCTAATATAAGTAATCCTTATGTGGCTTTGAACGGTGACTGGATTTGTTCGCCCAAAGATTATCTGGCTATGAGTGCCATCTATTACCATTATTTTTCTAAAAGTGAAGAGGAGGGTGGGGGAGTTCTGACCCAAAATAAAGAGAGAGAAGCATATAAATCTTTTGTGGATAATAAATCAACCAGTTATGTAGGAAGTTTTAACTTGTATCATAAGCATACCTTTCATAAAAGTAAAACATTGGAAACGACTCTGCATCTGAACATGAATGGAAATGATATGAAAGGGATTAGAAAAGAGGAATATCCATCCTTGGAGTATAGAAATCAATATGATTTTGACAACTTTCGCTGGTCCGGAGGATTGGAACTGGATTATTCTTTTGATTGGCTCGGCCAGAATTTTGATTTCGGAAGTTATACTCGTTTTTTGAAAGACCGTATTAAACAGATCAGTGCGGGATATCCTACTTTCTATCATAGGGAATGGAGTGAATATGCTTATGTTTCGATGAATGGAAATATCAAGAGCAGGTTTTTTTATATGCTTTCGTTAGGTACGGATCTTATTTTCAAGAAAGCAGGTGAAGTGAAACACAATTATAGCAAATTGACTGCTGCTGTATCAGGAACTTATAAATTTAATGGCATACACTCTGTACGTTTGAATTATAATCTTTCTAATCTGTCTCCTGAGGTAATGTATCTGAATCCCTATAACACTTCTACCGACAGTTTGGAAGTGACTCGGGGAAATCCTCTTTTAATGCCTGCCCGGAATCATATTTTTAGATTTTGCTATATGTATAATCAGCATGGATTTTATGTGGAACCTTTTGTGAAATACAGGTTGTCGGTAGACCGGATTGTGCCGATAGGGTATACAGAGGACAATATATATACGCAGACATATAAAAATACGGATACTTTCCGGCAACTGGATGCCGGTATCAATATGAACTATAATAATCAGAAATGGGGAGGTGTAGGTGGAAATATAGGGTATGATACTCATTTCTATACTCATCAGCATGGAAAGGGCTCTCTTTATGTTAATCTCAATACGTATGGACATTATAAAAGATTGTCATGGAATCTTTATGGGAATTATCGGCCTTTCAGCTATGGTGTGAATAATAAACGAAAACATTATGGGTCTGAATCGGAGTTGACGATAACTTGGCGTGTGAACAAACATTTGGGAATAACGGGGAACATGAGGTATTTGTTGGGCACTTTAGGATATGATTCCACTACGCACGAAGGAACTTATTACAATTTCTCATCCGGCAGGATGAAGGACCGAAGTTTCTGCTTTTCATTAGGATTCAATTATTATATGCAAGGAAAGAATTTCAAATATAGGAATAAGAAGAGTTTGCAGAGTACGGAGCAGGGGATAAAGTTGTGAAATAATTTTTGTTTTATATGTTGCAGGCACGGGATGCGTATGATATTAGAATCGCGGAAACGTTTACGAAGAGCGCATGAGGAATGCGCGAAACTTGAGAGTGTCATCTGATGTCATAGTACAGGCTACAGGGCTTTCTGAAGAAGAAATAAAAGCCCTTTAATTGAATTGCAAAGGGTTTGGCCGGAAAGAATAGTTTCTATTCATATTCGTGTTTCCGTTTCGGATTCATCGGAAACCAACCTTTCAGCACACGTTCGCGTTGCTCGAAGATCTCCTTGATAGTCCAGAAAGAAGAGAAAGAGAAGACACCCAATAAAGAGGAAATCAAGATGTCACTGATAAGCACAGTCCCTATAATGCCTGCTATGCCCAGTACCAAAAATATCCACCAGCACCGTGTACCCCAATAATATTCGGCCTTGACCACGATGGGGTGGAAAAGACCGATTATTAAAAAGGTACAAATGCCGATGGCGATACCGCCTAAATGGTATTCATTCAGCCATTCCATTCTTTCTTAGCTTTGAATGGGTATTTCTTTTTTGATGCTCTGTTCCAGAGAGATCAAGGTCTCGGTAGCCGTAACACCGGGAATTTCCTGAATCTTTGAGTTCAGCAAGTCCATCAAATGTTCGTTGTCACGAGAGTAAAGTTTGGTCAGCATAGTATATGGACCTGTAGTGAAATGGCATTCCACAATTTCGGGAATCTTCTTCAGTTCTGCCACTACGTTTTTGTACATGGAACCTTTTTCCAGCTTGATTCCTACGTATGTACAGGTTCTATACCCTAAACTCTTAGGGTTCACATGATATCCTGAACCGATAATAACTCCCAAATCAATTAATCTTTGCACACGCTGATGAATGGCTGCGCGTGAAACTCCACATTCTGCTGCGACATCTTTAAACGGGATGCGGGCATTTTGGGATATAATTTCTAGAATTTGTCTGTCGAGACTATCAATTTTCTCCATAATATACCGATTTTAATGTTATCAATCTGTAAGCAAATATAGGAATACTTTTTAATTTATCTACTATTTTGCAAGAAAAAACAGGATTTCTTTGAAAAAAAGTGCAAGAAGAGGAGCTAATCACCTATTTTCTTCTCTATTTCGCCGATTTTCCCTCTTCTTTCAAATGAGAAGGTATCGCTATGTGTATCTAAATAGTTCAACAGGAATAGCGATTTTCTTAACAAATATTTTTGTTCTTCGGACTCTTTCAACAAAGCATCCTGATAGAGCAGTTCGGATAACATGTCGATGCGCGTGAGCAATTCCTCGCCACCATAGTTTTGTCCCATTTCGTTCAGTATATATTCCGCATCCTGATCATAATAGAAGGTGGAAGGATGATTGAAGTAGGCACGATAAATGCTTTGAAGTTGCAATTGCAGCTCGGGACCGTCCTTTTTATCTCTTTCTTCTACCAACTTTTCCAATGCTTCGAAAAACTGTTGAAGCAACCGCATAATGTAATCTCTTTGCAGCATGTTAATTGTCCTCTTCGTTTTTATGGGTTAGTGTTACTAATACTTTATCTATCCGGGCTCCGTCCATGTCGACTATTTCCAGTGTGAAGTCATTCCATTCCATGGCTTCACCGGTCTTGGGAATGTGACCTAGTTGTTGCAAGATGAGGCCGCTCAAAGTGTTGTAATTATAATCGGGGTATAAATCCTCCATTTCGAAATGACTCAGAAAGTCATAGAAAGAGCATTGCCCGTCTATCAGCCAGCTTCCGTCCTTGCGGGGAACGATATCGGGATCTTCCGAGTCACTGGGCAAGGTGCCTACCAGGGCTTCCAGAATGTCCTTCATGGTGATGATGCCTTGCAGACTGCCGAATTCATCACAGATTAATCCGTATTTGATGTTGTGCTGGCGTATTTGTTCCAATACTTTATATACATCCATGTTTTCGTGGAAGTATTGTGCCGGACGGATCACATCACGCAGATTGAATTCGCAACTGTTCAGCTTCCCGAAGAGGTCTTTCAGGTAAACTACTCCGATGATGTTGTCCAGGGTGTTTCCTTGAGTTACAGGGTAAACTTGGTACAGGTGTTGGCATACGATGTCATACAGTTGCTTGTTGTTCATGTCTATGTCAATGGATACGATGTCGCTGCGATAGGTCATGATGGTGTTGATGCTACGGTCGCCCAGGGAGAAGACGCGGTCCACAATATCCTGTTCCACTTCTTGCACTTCGCCGTTCTCAGTCCCTTCGTCTATCATGGATTTGATTTCCTCTTCAGTCACTTTTTCTTCAGCTGTGTTGATATGCAGCAGGTTGAAGATAAGTGAAGTGCTTTTGGCAAGTATCCATACAAAAGGAGAGGCTATGACGGACAGCCAGTACATGGGACGTGCCAATAGCTTGGCAGCACGGGTGGAGGCACTCATGCCAATGCGTTTGGGCACCAGCTCGCCAAAGATAATAGTGAGGTAAGTGACCAGAATGACAATCAGGGTTTGAGCCAATAAATAGGCATATGTGGCGGGTACGCCGGCGTCAGTCAGTATGTTCCCAAAATCGGTGGCCAGCACGTCGCCGGAGTAAATACCGGTCAATATACCAATCAGGGTGATTCCGATTTGGATGGTGGATAAAAACTTGTCCGGGTCATTGGCAAGCTTTAAAGCGATACGCGCTGTAGAGCTTCCATGACGGATATCATTGGACAAACTACTTTTACGCGCTGAGATCAGGGCGATTTCGGACATAGCGAATACCCCGTTTAATAAGATAAGTGCGATAATAATGGCAATTTCCATGTAAGAATTTACGTTTTGTTTTGCTAACAAATGTACTAAGAATTGTGTTTTCTCTTTCTTCTTTTAGATTTAATTAATGAATTATCTGTCATTTGCGCTATCTTTGCGGTGTCTATGCTTAGAAAGGAGTAATTATGCATCCGTTGGAACTATTCAAATATTGTCCGAAGTGTGGTTCGCCGCACTTTGAAGTGAACAATGAGAAATCAAAGCGTTGCGCCGATTGTGGCTTTGTGTATTATTTCAATTCCAGTGCCGCTACTGTAGCTTTTATCTTGAATGATAAGAATGAGTTGTTGGTGTGCCGCAGAGGAAAAGAACCGGCAAAGGGAACATTGGACCTGTCCGGTGGGTTTATTGATATGTATGAAACCGGCGAGGAAGGTGTGGCACGCGAGGTGCTGGAGGAAACCGGCTTGCAGGTGGAGGAGGCTGTTTATCAGTTCTCATTGCCCAACACTTATCTTTATTCAGGATTTCTGGTACATACATTGGATCAGTTCTTTCTTTGTAAAGTGAAAGATACCAGTCGGATAAAGGCGATGGATGATGTGGCGGAATCTTTCTGGCTTCCGTTGGATGAAGTGAATCCCGAAGAATTCGGGCTGGATTCTGTGCGTGAAGGAGTCCGGCGTTTTTTGAAAGAACATAAACTTTAATGATAAGATATGAAAAGAAAAACCTTATTGATGGCCGCATTGATGGGAGGCTGTTCCTTGCAGGGAATGGCGCAGCAGATAACTCCCAAGGATGTGGCAGGTGACAAGGAATATAACCGGGTATGCCGGGAATATGAGTTGAAAGGCGGGGACAGCATGGAACTGTTACAGGCTTATCTGGACAAATATCCTGACTCCCGTCATAAAAACAGGGTGCTGTCACTGATTGCCTCTGCTTATTTTATGGAGGGAAAATACAAGGAGGCCATTGCCCTGTTCCGGTCGTGTGATCTGGAGGCTTTGCCTGATAAGGAAAGAGATGATTGTGCCATGCGTCTGGCCACCTCTTATCTGAAAGAAGATAATTTGCGTGAAGCGGCTGTATGGTTTACCTTGCTGAAAGAGGTAAGCCCATTGTATCAGGATGACGCTGTCTATAATCTGGCTTATATTGATTATGTGGAGAAACGCTATGACAAGGCGCTGAAAAGTTTCCAGTCTTTGCAGAATGATGCCGTATATGCAGCATTGGTTCCTTATTATATAGGAGAGATTTATTTGGTGAAAGGAAATTATCAGCAGGCCCGTACTGTGGCAAAAGCGTATCTGGAGCAATATCCAGCTAAAAAGGATGTTCCTCAGATGGAACGGATTTGGGGAGAGGCTTGTTTCGGATTGAATGATTACCAAGCGGCGATACCTCCTTTGGAAAGATACCGTGAAAGTGTCTCCCACCCGCAGCGTAAGCCTTTGTATGAACTCGGTATGAGTTATTATTATACTGGTGTTTATTCCAAGGCTGCCGCTACTTTGGGGGAAATGGCTTCGGTACATGATGCCTTGTCACAGAATGCTTATCTCCACATGGGGCTGGCTTATTTGAACTTGAAGGAGAGGAACAGGGCACGCATGGCATTCGAGCAGGCAGCCAATTTCAGTTTTGACCCGAAAGTAAAGGAACAGGCTCTTTATAATTATGCTTTGTGTATTCATGAAACCTCTTATTCTCCATTTGCCGAGTCGGTTACCGTGTTTGAGCGTTTTCTGAACGAGTTCCCGAACTCGCCTTATACGGAGCGTGTCAATGATTATTTGATAGAAGTGTATATGAATACCCGCAGTTATGAAGCTGCTTTAAAATCTATAGCAAAGATTGAACATCCGGGCACACGTATTATGGAGGCCAAGCAGAAGATTTTGTTCCGGCTGGGCACACAAGCGTTTGCGAATGCTCGTTTCCAGGAGGCTCTGGAGTTCTTCAACCAATCGCTTGCTGTGGGGCAATACAATCAGGCGACAAAGGCGGACACTTATTTCTGGAGAGGGGAATCCAATTATCGTTTGGACCGTTTTCCGCAGGCGGGTAACGATTACCGCTTGTATCTGGAATTTGCCACCAGCAAGGACGGACAGGAATACGGTCTGGCTCTCTATAACTTGGGATATACTTATTTCAAACAGAAAAATTATGGAAATGCGGGCACTTGGTTTACCCGTTTTGTGGACAGGGGAAGTGCCAATGAACGTGCCATGCAGGCAGATGCCTATAACCGTATAGGTGACTGTAACTTCTATGACCGCCGTTTTGAACAGGCTCGTCAGGATTATGCCCGTGCGGTGGAGATTGATCCGTCACTGGGGGATTACTCTTTGTATCAGGAGGCGTTTGTACGTGGTTTGCAACGTGATTATAATGGAAAAGTGCAGACGTTGAACCGCTTGATTTCGGATTATCCGGAATCACAATACATGGATGATGCCCTTTACGAGCAGGGACGTGCTTTTGTGCAGATGGAAGATAATGCCAATGCCATTGCCCGTTTCAATATTTTGGTGAAGAAATTCCCGGAGAGCAATGTCGCACGGCGGGCAGCTAACGAGATCGGTTTGCTGTACTATCAGGATGACAAGTATCCTGAAGCCATTCAGGCTTATAAGCAGGTCATAGCCAGTTATCCGGGCAGTGAGGAGGCTCGTTTGGCGCAGCGTGATTTGAAATCTATCTATATTGATTTGAACAAGGTGGATGAGTATGCCAACTTTGCTTCAACTATCCCCGGCGGTGCCAACTTTGATGTAAATGAGCGTGATTCATTGACTTATGTGGCTGCCGAAAGGGTATATATGCGAGGAGAGGTCACCGAAGCCCGCAACAGCTTTACCCGTTATTTACAGACTTTCCCCGAAGGTGCTTTCAGCCTGAATGCCAACTATTATATCGGTTTGATAGACTATAACCAGAAAGCCTATGAAAGTGCAGCTCGGCATTTGGATAAAGTATTGGAATATCCCAACAACAAATATTCTGAAGATGCCATGTTGATGGGTGCCGAAATGGCTTATACGGCGAAGGATTATGAAAAAGCTTTGCATATTTACAAGCAATTGAAAGATAAAGCTGCTTCTATGGAGCGTCGCCAGCTTGCAAAAACCGGAATGTTACGCAGTGCGCATATGCTGGGAAATGAGGAAGAGATTATCTTTACCGCAACAGATTTGCTGGCCGATACTAAACTGGCGCCGGAATTGTCTAACGAGGCACATTATTACCGTGCAAAAGCTTATTTGGATGCCGGCAAGACGGATGGAGCTATGGAAGATCTGAAGATCTTGGCAAAAGACACCCGTAATGTATATGGAGCGGAGGCCAAATATAAAGTCGCCCAGATTTACTTTGACGGCGGACAAACGGATAAGGCGGAGCAGGAGGTGCTGAATTACATCGAGGTAAGTACACCGCATACCTATTGGCTGGCACGCAGCTTTGTGTTATTGGCTGATGTGTATATGAAGTTGGGACGTAACTTGGATGCTAAACAATATTTGCTTTCATTGAAGCAGAACTATCAGGCTGATGATGATATTGCCGGAATGATTGAAAGCAGACTTGAGAAATTGAAAACTGAGAATTAAAAATTAAAAAATAAGTGCTGAATATGATAAGTAAGAAATTGTCAATTGTCCATTGTCAATTGTCCATTATATTGGCTTTTTTGCCTCTGTCTGTTGCATATGCGCAGCAAGATAGTACGTTGAACCGCACTGTGGTGGTAGAGAATGAGTATAATCCCAATATCATGGATGCCTCAAAGATTAATGTCCTGCCTAAGGTGGAGGAGCCAGCTGTAATGAAGAAAGGCATAGAATATGCTACAGCCTTGCGCCCTGTTTTGGCCTGGACGTATGAAAGTATGTCTCCTATAACCCGTGAATGGGCTATGAACCGCGCGAAACGTGGGTATGTCCGTGCCGGATATGGAAATTATGGGAATGTGGATTTTAAGGCTGGGTATCTGTGGGATATCACCGGAAAGGACCGCCTGAAAGTCGGAGTATCTCTGGATGGCATGAACGGAAAGCTGAAGCATTGGAATGCTGAGGATTGGAAATCACGTTTTTATTCTACTGAGTTCCGTTTGGACTATTCTCATGATTTCAGCAAGGTAACTTTGAATTTAGGTGGCGGCCTGCAATCACAAGTGTTTAACTATATGCCTGATTCCGAAGTACATACGGCTTCTGCCAGAGCTGCTGATAAACAGCATCATACTTTAGGCGATTTTCACATCGGTGTTTCTTCCAGAGATGAATCGCTTCCTTTGCAATTCACTTTGCAGACCGGATTGAAGTATTTTGGTATCAAATATCCGCTGGATTATTCAGATAATGCATCTACAGGTAAGGAGAAGATTGTACACACCGAAGGAGATGTATGGGGCAAGCTGGATAATGAGCAACGGGTAGGCATCCGTTTCGAGATGGATAATCTGTTTTATTCTTCGGACAGTTTAATGGGCAACTATACTTCACTGGGTTTGAATCCTTATTATATGTTGGAAAGTGATGACTGGCGGGTCCGTGTCGGTGCTCATGTGGATTGGCAGTCGGGGGAGGACAGTGGCATTGATGTGTCTCCTGACGTGAAAGCCGAATACTTGTTCTCGGATAGTTATGTGCTTTATTTACATGCGTTGGGAGGGCGTGAACTGAATGATTATCGCCGGTTGAATGCTTTTTCACCTTATTGGTCTTTAAACGCCCGGATGCCTTCTACCTATGTGCCACTGAATGCTACATTGGGTTTTAAAGTATCTCCGGTAAATGGTTTGTGGTTTAATATCTTTGGTGGATATCGGATCAGTAAAGATGAGTTATTTTGCAATCTGGTGGATGCGGACGGGTATTATTTTACTCATTTCTTGCAGGATAAAGCAAAAACCGCATATGGAGGTGCTGAACTGAAATATGGTTATAAGGACTGGTTTGACGCTTCATTGAAAGGTACATTTTATAGCTGGAAGACAGACAATGAAAATGAAGAGCTGTATTTAATGACCAAGCCTAAGTTTGAATTGAATTTTTATGCTGAGGCTAAGGTTTTTGAAGGATTGAAGGTTTATTTGGGCTATGAATATGTACAGAGGAAAGAGTATGTAATAGAAGAAGGGAATAGCAGCAGGGATTTTGGTTTGGGCAATATCAGCAATTTGAGTGTGGGAGCCAGTTATACCTTCCTGAAAGACTTGTCTGTTTTTGGGCGTGTGAATAATCTGTTGAATAAACAATATTATTATGAGTACGGCTATCCTGCTGAAAAACTGAATGTTCTAGCCGGGCTTTCTCTGGTTTTTTAGTTAAATAGACATTCGGAAAGGACTTTTTTAAGAAAAAAAAGCAGAAACATACCTTATTATATAGGTGTGCTTCTGCTTTTTTTCTACTTTTGCCCCAAAATAAAATGGAATACATAGTATTATGCAAAAAAATCTAGTAATAGTTGAGTCACCCGCTAAGGCTAAAACCATTGAGAAATTCTTGGGTAATGATTATAAAGTCCTTTCCAGTTACGGGCATATCCGGGATTTGAAAAAGAAGGAGTTTAGTATCGATGTAGAGAATGGGTTTGAGCCGACTTACGAGATACCGGCAGACAAAAAGAAATTGGTAGCCGAATTGAAAGCGGAGGCAAAGAAAGCTGATATGGTATGGCTTGCATCCGATGAGGATCGTGAAGGAGAAGCTATTTCATGGCACTTGTTTGAAGTCTTGGGGCTGGACCCTGAGAAGACCAAGCGCATTGTATTCCACGAGATAACCAAAACAGCGATACTAAAGGCCATCGAAAATCCGCGTGACATTGATGTAAATCTGGTAAATGCCCAGCAAGCACGCCGTATTCTGGATAGAATTGTAGGTTTTGAACTTTCACCGGTATTGTGGAAGAAGGTAAAGCCTGCTCTTTCTGCCGGACGTGTGCAATCTGTTGCCGTTCGTTTGATTGTGGAACGTGAACGTGAGGTACATGCTTTTGTCAGTGAACCGTCTTATCGCGTTACAGCAGTGTTTGAAGTTCCTGATGTTGATGGAAATGAAGTTGAAGTGAAAGCAGAATTGTCCAACCGTTTCAAGACCAAGGAGGAAGCACAGGCTTTCCTTGAAACTTGTAAGGATGCGCAGTTCTCTATTGAAGATATAATAACCCGCCCTGTGAAGAAATCGCCGGCGGCACCGTTTACTACTTCTACGTTGCAGCAGGAAGCTGCCCGTAAGTTGGGATTTACAGTAGCGCAGACCATGATGGTGGCACAGCGTCTGTATGAAAACGGACAAATTACTTATATGCGTACGGATTCGGTGAACCTTTCGGATTTGGCTTTGAATACTAGCAAGCAGACTATTTTGTCCCTGATGGGAGAAAGATATGTCAAAGTCCGTAAGTTTGCCACCAAGACTAAAGGAGCACAGGAAGCGCATGAGGCTATCCGTCCTACCTATATGGAGAATGAGACGGTGAGCGGAACCGGTCAGGAACAGAAATTGTATGAACTGATCTGGAAACGTACCATCGCTTCACAGATGGCAGATGCGGAACTGGAGAAAACAACGGCTACTATTGTAATTAGTAACAGCAGCGAGAAATTTATCGCTACCGGCGAGGTGATTACTTTTGACGGTTTCCTGCGTGTATATAAGGAATCATATGATGATGACAATGAGCAGGAGGATGAGGGTCGTCTGTTGCCGCCTCTAAGCAAAGGGGAAAAACTGATAAGAAAAGAAATTTTGGCAACTCAACGCTTTACCCAATGTCCGCCCCGTTATACGGAAGCCAGCCTGGTACGCAAACTGGAAGAGTTGGGCATCGGTCGTCCATCTACATACGCACCTACCATTTCTACTGTGCAACAACGCGGTTATGTAGAAAAAGGAAACAGTGAAGGTGTGAAACGTCCGTATGATACCTTGAAACTGAAAGGCGGCAAGATTACGGAAATTACCAAGACAGAGATTACGGGAAATGAAAAGGCCAAGTTGTTACCTACTGATACCGGTATCGTGGTAAACGATTTCCTGATGGAATACTTCCCTGAAATCATGGACTTTAACTTTACAGCGAATGTGGAGAAAGAGTTCGATGAAGTGGCTGAAGGAGAAAAGGAATGGACTGGTATGATGGACAGTTTCTATAAAGGTTTCCATCCGTTGGTAGATAAGACCATTCACTCTAAGACTGAGCATAAGGTGGGTGAAAGAGTATTGGGGACAGATCCTGTAAGCGGTAAGCCGGTATCGGTTAAGATAGGTCGTTTCGGTCCGGTTATTCAGATTGGTACTGCCGATGATGAAGAGAAACCGCGTTTTGCGCAGTTGGCAAAGGGATTGTCTATGGAAACCATTACGTTGGAAGAAGCGTTGGATGCGTTCAAGCTTCCCCGTACGTTGGGGGATTATGACGGTCACACGGTGACGGTAGGAGTAGGGCGTTTCGGACCATACGTGCGCTATGACAAACTGTTTGTTTCTATTCCTAAAGGAACGGACCCGATGGAGATTTCTTTGGATGAAGCGGTCGAACTGATCAAGAATAAGATAGAAGCGCAGGAGAAGAAGTTTATTAAAGTATTCGATGCTGACCCTGATATGCAGGTCTTGAACGGACGTTACGGCCCATACATCAGCTATCAGAAAAAGAATTATAAGATCCCTGAGAATGTAGAACCGGCGGATTTAAGTCTGGAGGCTTGTTTTAAGGTGATTGAATTGCAGAAAAGCAAGGCGGAAACCCGTAAAACGAAAGCGGCTTCAAGAAACAGGGGAACCGTAAATATGGAAGGGGAGTCCGAAAAAACCGAAGAATCCGCTAAAAGTAAGGCGGCTCCCAAGGTAAAGGGCACTGCAAAAGCAAAAAAATGACACGTATATTTCTAATAGGATATATGGGTGCGGGCAAAACGACTCTAGGTAAAGCGTTTGCCCGTGAAATGAGTCTGAATTTCATTGATTTGGACTGGTATATCGAGGAACGTTTCCATAAAACCGTTCAACAGTTGTTCTTGGAGCGTGGAGAAGACGGATTCCGGGAACTGGAACGGAAAATGTTGCATGAGGTGGCCGAATTTGAAGATGTGGTTGTTTCGGCCGGTGGAGGAACACCTTGTTTTTTTGATAACATGGAGTATATGAATGACTGTGGTGATACGGTATTTCTGGATGTGGAACCTGCTGTGTTGTTTCGCCGTCTGAGAGTGGCCAAGCAGCAACGTCCATTGTTAGCAAATAAAAGTGATGAGGAACTGATGGATTTTATCTGTGAGGCGTTACAGAAAAGACATCCGTTTTATTCCAAGGCAAAACATCTGTTTAAAGCTGATGAGCTGGAGGATAAAAAACAAATTCAAGCCTCTGTTGACAGCTTGAGAAAGCAATTGAATAAATAATTATATATAGTAAATACACACTCTTTGTACAGAAGAAGAAATGAGAAAATGGCGTATTGAAGATTCGGAAGAACTCTACAACATAACCGGGTGGGGAACTTCGTACTTTGGTATCAATGACAAAGGTCATGTAGTGGTAACTCCTCGTAAGGACGGCGTTGAGGTCGACTTGAAAGAGTTGGTCGATGAGTTGCAATTGCGGGATGTGGCAGCTCCTATGCTGGTCCGTTTTCCGGATATTCTGGATAATCGTATTGAAAAAATCGCGAACTGCTTTAAGCAGGCATCTGATGAGTATGGGTATAAGGCCCAGAATTTTATCATTTATCCTATCAAGGTAAACCAGATGCGTCCTGTAGTAGAAGAAATCATTAGTCATGGTAAGAAATTCAATTTGGGACTGGAAGCCGGTTCCAAACCCGAACTCCATGCGGTGATAGCTGTGAATACAGATTCGGATTCATTGATTATCTGTAACGGATATAAGGACGAAAGTTATATTGAGTTGGCTCTGCTGGCACAGAAGATGGGGAAACGCATTTTTCTGGTGGTGGAGAAAATGAATGAATTACGCCTGATAGCCAAAATGGCAAAGCAGCTGAATGTGCGGCCTAACATAGGTATCCGCATCAAGCTGGCTTCTTCGGGAAGTGGTAAATGGGAAGATAGCGGAGGAGACGCCAGTAAGTTTGGCTTGACATCCAGTGAATTGCTGGAAGCGCTTGACTTCTTGGAAAAGAAAGACATGAAGGACTGTTTGAAACTGATTCATTTTCATATCGGCAGTCAGGTTACTAAAATACGTCGTATCAAGACCGCTCTGCGTGAGGCATCGCAATTCTATGTGCAGTTGCATGTGATGGGATTTAATGTGGAATTTGTGGATATCGGTGGTGGTTTGGGGGTGGATTATGACGGAACTCGTTCTGCCAATAGTGAAAGTAGTGTGAATTACTCTATTCAGGAGTATGTGAATGACTCTATCTCTACGCTGGTAGATGCCAGTGACAAGAATGGAATTCCTCATCCGAATATTATTACTGAAAGCGGACGTTCACTGACTGCCCATCACTCCGTGCTGATTTTCGAGGTGCTGGAAACGGCGACTTTGCCCGAAATGGATGAGGATTTCGAAGTAGGTGAAAATGACCATGAATTGGTACATGAACTTTATGAGATATGGGATAATCTGAATCAGAGCCGTATGGTGGAGGCGTGGCACGATGCACAGCAGATACGTGAGGAAGCACTTGATTTATTCAGCCACGGTATTGTGGATTTGAAGACCCGTGCCCAGATAGAGCGTCTGTACTGGTCGGTGACCCGTGAGATCAATCAGATTGCTTCGGGGTTGAAACATGCGCCCGATGAATTCCGCAAACTGGACAAACTGCTGGCTGATAAATATTTCTGTAATTTCTCGTTGTTCCAGTCGTTGCCGGACTCGTGGGCGATAGATCAGATATTCCCTATCATGCCTATCCAGCGTCTGGACGAGAAGCCCGACAGAAATGCTACCTTGCAGGATATTACTTGTGATTCGGATGGAAAGATTGCCAATTTTATCTCTACCCGTTATGTATCGCATGACCTGCCGGTACATTCGTTGAAAGGAAAAGACGCTTATTATATAGGTGTGTTTCTGGTTGGTGCTTATCAGGAGATTTTGGGTGATATGCACAATTTGTTTGGAGATACCAATGCGGTGCATGTCACGGTGGATGACAAAGGATATTCCATTGATCAGGTAATTGATGGTGAAACGGTGGCCGAGGTTTTGGATTATGTACAGTATAATCCGAAGAAACTGGTGCGTACACTGGAAACGTGGGTGACCAAATCAGTAAAAGAAGGACGAATTTCTGTAGAGGAAGGAAAAGAATTCCTCTCTAATTATCGTTCCGGGTTGTACGGATATACTTATTTGGAATAATAACATGAAAGAGAAACTGACTATCATAAAAGTAGGTGGAAAAATTGTAGAGGAAGAGTCTACACTTAATCAGTTATTGGCTGATTTTTCTGCTATAGGAGGTTATAAGTTGTTGGTACACGGTGGCGGGCGCTCTGCTACCAGACTGGCGGCACAACTAGGGATTGAAAGCAAGATGGTGAATGGTCGCCGCATTACGGATGCAGAAACGCTGAAAGTGGTAACCATGGTATATGGCGGACTGGTGAACAAGAGTATCGTAGCCGGTCTTCAGGCAAAAGGTGTGAATGCCATTGGACTGACCGGAGCTGATATGAATGTGATCTGTTCAGTAAAGCGTCCGGTAAAAGACGTGGACTATGGCTTTGTTGGTGATGTAGAGAAAGTAAATGCCAATTTTTTGGCGGCATTGATCCGTCAGGGCATTGTGCCTGTTATGGCTCCATTGACCCATGACGGCAAAGGAAGCATGCTGAATACCAATGCTGATACCATTGCCGGAGAAACCGCTAAAGCATTGGCCTCCTTGTTTGATGTGACATTGGTTTATTGTTTTGAGAAAAAGGGTGTATTGCGTGACGAGAATGATGATGACAGTGTAATTCCTGTCATTACTCCTGAGGAGTTTAAAGAATTTGTAGCGCAAGGTATCATTCAAGGAGGGATGATTCCTAAGCTGGAAAATTCTTTTTCTGCTATTGATGCAGGCGTCAGTCAGGTGGTAATAACCTTAGCATCAGCCATTAGTGAAGGAAGTGGAACCGTAATTAAAAAATAATTCAAAAAAACAGGCGGGTGAGTGTAACTTTAGTGTAACTCACCCGTCATTATTACAGAGCAATGCGAGAGATCAGTTTCCGAAACGATATTCTGCCCCTGAAAGACAAACTCTACAGGTTGGCGCTTCGTATTACGCTGAATAGTGCTGAAGCGGAGGATGTGGTGCAGGATACGATGATCAGAGTATGGAACAAGCGGGATGAATGGCCGCAGTTTGAATCCATTGAGGCATATTGCCTGACCATTGCTCGTAACTTGGCAATTGACCGCAGTCAGAAGATGGAAGCGCAAAATTTGGAACTGACCTCTGAAGTGCGGGAGATGCCTGATACATTGACGCCTTATGATCGGTTGGCGCAGAACGAACAAATACAGTTGGTTCACCGTCTGGTCAATGAGCTTCCCGAAAGGCAGCGTACAATTATGCAGTTGAGGGATGTTGAAGGAAAGAGTTATAAAGAGATTGCAGATATTTTGCAGATTACGGAAGAACAGGTGAAAGTAACCCTTTTCCGTGCCCGGCAGAAAATAAAACAAAGATACACTGAAATAGAGGATTATGGATTATAAATATATTGAACAGCTTTTGGAACGTTATTGGAATTGCGAAACTTCATTGGAGGAAGAGCAAATATTACGTTCATTCTTTCGTCAGAAGGAAGTGCCTGCTCATTTACTCCGGTACAAGCAGTTGTTTGCTTATCAGGATGTGGAGAAGGAGAAAGGTTTGGGAGATGATTTTGATACCAGAATTCTGACCCGGATAGAAAGACCGGTGGTAAAAGCACAACGTCTGACTATGCGTACGCGTTTTATGCCTCTGTTTAAAGCGGCTGCAATGATTGCCGTGTTGTTTCTTATGGGTACAGTGATGCAACACACTATGGAAGGTGGTGATAGTGATACGGTATCGGTACACGATGAGTATCAGAATTCTACTACCGACCCCCAAGTGGCATACGAACCTGTATTGCCTACAGATACGGTGGCAAAGATTACCGTTGATGATACCGGTACAGGGAAAACAAACTAGAACATTTTCATTTGCTTTTATATAAATATGATAGTTAGTGCTTATTAAAACAACTTTTTAATTCGAGGCTGTGAAGTTTCAATTCTCTCAAATTTTAAATTAACTAACTAAATAATTTTAAAAAGGATTACCGCGTGAGCAGTAATCCTTTTTTGTTTGGTAGATAATTTAATGTAAAGAGAGAGTTATGAAATGAGTTATTTGCTCTTAACGCTTCCAATTCCGGATTTTTTTAGTCCGGTAACCTGAGGGTCACCGTAGTAGTTTACACTTCCTACTCCCTGGGCACTGATATTTATCGTCCCGGATGCATAACAAGAAACACTTCCCACACCGTTTTGTTCAACTACAACATCAGAAACAATCATGTCTTTTGCTTTCAGGCTACCTACTCCTTCCAAATAATATGTCGCATGACCGGCCTGCCCCTTTAAATTGATACTGCCTACTCCTTCTTGGGATACTTTGATGGAACGTGCCATTAATGCATTTGCTTCAATACTCCCCACACCTTCAGCACTGATAGAAAGATCTGTTACTTTCACGCTGTCTTTCAGATAAATACTTCCTACACCTCTTTGCTTGATACTACATAAGACCGGACTGGTAATTGAGATATTGATTTTTGAACTCTTGAAGTTTTTGAATTTGTCTTTATCCATACTGATACTCAGCGTACTGTCTTTGACCATGACAATGAGTTGGGGGATGTAATTATCCGGACCGTCGGCTTCTACTTTGGTCACATTCCCTTGAGTAAAGACAATGTTGGCAGGTGCTTTGTTCTCTATCTTATTGAAAGGAGTTACGCTATATTTTTTGGTCATTTTACTCTTGCTGGGTTTCGGACCTGATGATATGTGGAAACAGCCTGTCATCATTGTGATTGCCAGAAAAAGACTGAAAAAATAAATAGTTTTTGTTCTCATGGTAATATATATATTTAATTGGTTTCTGTTAATTAGACGGTGAAGATTCCTGGAAAGTTGCAAATCTCTGCCTTTTTTTATTGGAAAGCTGTATCTTTGTATCCGTATGGCAACTAAAAGAGTACTTCCGGATAAAGATTTTGACCGTATTATAGTGCGTACACACAAGCTGGCGCGTAATGTTACTATGCGGGTAAAGCCCGACGGACTGCATGTTACTGTTCCTCCTTATAGTTTAAGCAGCAAAGTGCTGGAGGTGGTGGAGCAATACAAGCAACGTCTGTTGGAGGACTGGAGGAAAGTGAGTAAGAAACCGATTGATTTAAATTTTCGTATTCATACTCCCTGTTTCCGTTTATGGTTGGAGCAAGGTAACTTTACTTGCTTTTCCGTACGTTTTACCGAGGAGGGAGTCAAGATTATCTGTCCGCGGAATGTGGATTTTTCTTTACCTGAAGTACAAAGGCTGGTACGTAATGCCATCATCCGTGCCATGAAGAAAAATGCGCAAGAATATCTGCCACCTCTTTTATCCGCTTTGTCCGAACAGTATCATTTGCCATTTAAACGTGTGAAGATTACCGGCAGCAAGGGAAGATGGGGAAGTTGTTCGGGAACAGGCAGTATCAATCTTTCCTGTTATTTGATGTTGTTGCCTCCCCATTTGATGGATTATGTACTGTTACACGAATTGTCTCATACCAAGGAAATGAATCACGGCCCTCGTTTTTGGGAGTTGCTGGATAGTATGACAGGAGGGAGAGCTCGTGCCTTGCGTGCGGAGTTACGTAGATTTAATACTGATTTTTAGAACTATTAAATAGAATTACAATGAAAAACAGATTTTTAAGCATGCTTATTGGGGCTGTCTTGTTCGTTCTTTCAGTAGCGGCCGAAAATTATCCTTATCGGAGTGATGTGCTTTGGGTAACTGTACCCGATCATGCCGACTGGTTGTACAAGACAGGCGAGAAAGCGAAGATTGAGGTTCAGTTCTATAAATATGGTGTTCCGCAAGATGGTGTGGAGGTTTTATATGAGCTGGGAGGCGACATGATGCCTTCGGATACCAAGGGAACTGTAAAACTGAAGAATGGAAAAGCGGTTATTTCTATGGGGACAATGAAAGAGCCAGGTTTCCGTGATTGTCGTCTGACGGCTAAAGTAGGAGGTAAAACTTATTCCCACCATATCAAAGTCGGTTTCTCTCCTGAGAAGCTTCAACCTTATACCCAGTTGCCTTCTGATTTTAATGAATTCTGGAATAAGACTAAGGCGGAAGCGGCTCAGTTCCCTCTGACTTATACCAAAGAGTATGTAAAGAAATATTCTACGGACAAAATGGACTGTTACTTGATCAGGCTTCAGCTGAATAAGCAGAACCAGTGTATTTATGGTTATTTGTTCTATCCTAAAGCGGAAGGAAAGTATCCGGTAGTACTGTGTCCTCCAGGGGCTGGCATCAAGACGATCAAAGGGCCTATGCGGCATAAATATTATGCGGAAGAAGGCTGTATCCGCTTTGAGATAGAAATCCACGGATTGAATCCGGAGTTGGATGAGGATACTTTCGGCGAGATAAGCCGCGCTTTCAGCAGTCGGGAAAACGGTTATTTGGTAAACGGTTTGGATAGCCGTGAAAATTATTATATGAAACGGGTTTATCTGGCTTGTGTCCGCAGTATTGATTTGCTGACTTCATTACCTGAATGGGATGGTAAAAATGTTATTGTGCAGGGGGGGAGCCAAGGGGGAGCTTTGGCTTTGATTACGGCAGGACTTGACAAGCGTGTTACGGCATGTGTGGCAAACCATCCCGCTTTAAGTGATATGGCAGGTTACAAAGCCGGCCGTGCCGGGGGATATCCTCATCTTTTTAAGAATACGGTAGATATGGATACACCTGCCAAGATGAAGACCCTTGCATATTATGATGTGGTGAATTTTGCCAAACAGATTACTGTTCCTGTTTATATGACATGGGGATTCAATGACAATACTTGTCCTCCTACTACCAGTTACATTGTCTATAATGTACTGAACTGTCCGAAAGAGGCGTTGATTACTCCAGTCAACGAGCACTGGACTTCTGAAGACACAGAATACGGGCATTTGCTTTGGATAAAGAAACACTTGAAATAAATCGATGGAAATAGATGTTTTTAAGATTATAATTGCTATATTTGTTTAGCATAGTGTAGCAACTATCTGTATTTTGATGTTGAACCCTTAAATCGCAAACAGATATGACCGACCTCACCATTCTAATCGCTGTTATTGCATTGGCATTGTGGCCGCTTGCATTTTTAGTTCTTCGCATCCGTCATGAGCGTAAAAAACGTAGAGACCGTTTGGACCGTATGACAAAGGAAGACTTGGAGGATATCGGTACGGAAGAGCTGGTTATAGCTGTGCTCAAAAAGATAGGCTGTCAGCCGGAAACCAATGAGGAAGGACATATTGTCTTTAAATATCAAGGTGATGATTTTTATATTGCGGTGGAGGATGAGGCCCGGTTCATCATGATATGGAATCCGTGGTGGGCGTCTATCAGTGTGGATAATCCGGCTTTACCTTACTTAAAAGAGATTGTCAATCTGGTCAATGTGGATTCGTTGGTGACCACTGTCTTTACGGCGGATGAGGATGAGAAAAACGTGGGGCTTCATTCCAAGTGCCATACGGTCTTTACTCCCAAAGAAGGCCAGTTGGATGAATATCTGAAAGCTATGCTCGATCATTTCTTTGTTACTCACGATGCTATCAAGCAAAATTTGCAGCAACTGGGTAGTGCCGCTTCGGAAAGTGTTAATAAGGAACGGACAAAGGTGAAAGGATTTGCTGCTTATAAAGAGAACAGTACGCCACTGTCTTCTGTCGAAGAAGAGAAAAAATAAGGAATGTTTTCATTCGTTCCGGCTTTTATGAAAGTTGCTTTGATGTATGGTTCAAAGCAACTTTATTTGTGTTTATACTTATGCTAAATCCTTTTTCTCTTAAGTATTTTTTTTCTTATCTTTAAGTTCTTTTTTCTTGAAATCCTGAAGTTCAACAAGAAGGAAGATAAGGTGGAGGGCATGTTTGACAAATGCCTGTTCGTTCTGCGTAATCTATCTTCCCTTCTTGAGCGTCTGTGTGCGTTGCAGAGCCGTGTATTCGACCGTTTTTTCGAGGCTGCCGAGATTGCGAAATTCACCTCTAGGGAGTTTGGTGAACATTGGGAAAATTTGAAGAGCTTCCGTGATTGGTATAGCGTAATGTCTACTCAATTGAAGAAAGGACGTGAGGAGGACCCTAAAGAGGAACTCGAAAAAGGTCTTTAGGAAGGATTTGAAACAGGTCGTAAGGAAGAATGCTAAAAATGAAACAGGGCGGTATTGCATTTGATGTAAATTGCCTAGGTTACCGGTTTATCGGCTCAGGAAATAATGTTTCTTTAAGTTCTTTTCTGGAGAAATTGACTTCGTAAAGTGATTAAGTTGGCTTGATGCCTGAAACTTGTTGACCGATTTCCGTTCAAAGAGTTTGTTCAAATTATTTCGGTGAATCTTTTTTAAGGAGAGAATCTCTTTTTTGTGATAGTAATCAATTGATTAACAATTGATTATTTCCTTCTTTTATATATGCTTATTTGTATATCTCTTGGTAAGAGATATACATTTTCTGTGCAAAAATAAGCAAAGTTTTGAGAACTAATACATTTTTGGCAAAAAAAATAGGAATTTATATAAAAAATAAGCTTCCAAGTCCATTTTTATACTCCTTTATCCTATTTGAAATAGGATATAATATGTTGATATATTGTTTGTTAGTTACTTTCTATAGATCTCTTACCAAGAGATCTATAGAAAATGTCGTTTTTAAGTTCCTTTATTATATGATAAAGTATGTCTTTGAAGCGATGAGAATGAATGAAATTAACATAGAGCAGATGGAATATCTATTTCTAAGACGTAAACGAAGTAGCGCCGTTTCCGAGCGGCAGAAGAACTTGCTTTTCAAGGCCGCCCAGCGGCATTGGGAGGAGGAGTTTGTCGGCAAGGAAGCGAATATTCGTAAAGTGGACTGCCGTATATATAAAGCTATATTGTACCAGCTTGAGATACGTCAGATATTCCTTGACACTTCGCTTTCGCTGAAAAAACTGAGCGATTTGCTTGAAACAAACCAGACCTACCTGAGTAATGTAGTAAACAAATACTTTGGCTGTAACTTGAAGGAGCTTGTGAACGGCTATCGTGTGGAATATGCCAAGGAGCTTCTTAGTTTCGGTCGTTGTGCATTGAATGACTTGCCTCGTAGTTGCGGTTTCGCTTCTAAAAGCGCTTTCTATTCAGCTTTCAGTAAGGTTGCGGGTGTGTCACCTTTGTCTTATCAGTCACGGGAAAGGAGGAAACGGGAGTTACAGGTAATAAACGAACTAAGATATTAATAATGAGATTAATATGTATAATCAATTTTAGTTTTTTAAATTTATAAATTTAAAGTTTTTCTATTATGAACAAAAAGTTTTTAAGTGCAATCCTGTTCGGAGCCTTGATGGTTTCGTCAACGGGAACATTTGTGTCTTGTAAAGACTATGATGATGACATTGACAACATCAATAAAGAGTTGTCGACTCTTAAAGGAGATCTGAGTGCTTTACAGGCAAAAGTAAATGAAGGCAAATGGATTACAAGTTTGGCTCCAACTACTGGTGGTTTTACCGTAACTTTTTCGGATAACACTTCTTATACCATTACGAATGGTAAAGATGGTGCTGCTGGTGCTGATGCTGTGAAATGGGAGATTGGTACTGACGGTTTTTGGTATAAGAATGATGTAAAGACCGAGTATCAGGCTGTTGGTCAAGCTGGCGAAGCTGGTGTATCTCCTTATATCGGTGAAAACGGTAACTGGTTTGCTTATAACACCGAGACAAAAGAAGTGGAAGATACAGGTATCTCTGCTGCTGGAACCAGTACCTACGTGGTGAAGAATGGTGATAACTATGAATTGCATGTGTATAACCAGACTACCGGGGAATATGAGTCAATCGTTCTTCCTGCTACTGCTGCAGCAGCTGCTTTGAACGTGGTGTTTATGCCGACATATAGTGATATGCAGACTAAAGTGGTTGCTATCAATATCTCTGTTGGTGACGAGTTTAACGATAAGAACCGTTTGTGGGATAATAATGTTTCATTGACTAACGATATTGTTTTCAACTATCGTGTTTCTCCTGCAAGCATTGATTTGGCAAAAGCAAATATTGGCTTCTTGGTAAATGAAGTACAGTCAAGAACTGCAGGTTCTATCTTGGAAGTTGCTGATAAATCGTTTGCTGATGGTGTTTTGGCTGTAAAAGCTAAAGCTGGTGAAGCATTCTCTTTGAAGAATAAGAAATATGCCGTGGCTTTACAGGTTCAGAATGATGCACAGAGCGCAATTTCTACTTATCATTTGCTTACATCTAATACAATTAATCGCGAAGACTTGACAGTATTCGAAGCTCGTAAGGATGATAATGGAGAGATTGGGTATTTCCAGTTCCTTTCTCTTGATATAAACCTCTTATATACAGGTGAATTGAATGTTGCTGATACTTTAACTGTAGGACGAACTGTTAGGGATAATTCTATGAATACTTCGTCATATAGTGACTTGAGAAAATACGGTTTTACTCCTTACTACGAAGTAGTTAAGAAAGCTGGTGAAGACAAAGGCAATTATTTCACTGTAGAAAATGGCGTTATTAAAACTAACGGACAAATTTCTTCTGTAGGTCATAATTGTACTTTCATTGTATCTGTATATGATAAGAAAGACGGATATAAATTGGCTGAAAAAGAATTGACTGTATCGTCAGTTGAGAAGATTGCTACTACTAAGACTTATACTAAATCTGAAACTCATGAATTAACTCTTGAATCAAAAGATTATAGATTCAAGTTTGATATGAATGATGTATATAATACATTGGGCATGTCTTCTCAAACTTTCTGGAATGCAGGATATTCTTCTGAATATTATATTTGGGATGCAGATAGAAGTGAATATGTACAATCAAGCAGTAGTAATGGTGTTATTTCTGCTGGTTCAGTATATGAAAACAATGAAAAGATCTTGTATGTAGATGTTAAGAATATCTTGACTAAGGATCAGCTTGGTAAGTACAAAGTAGTATTTAAGATTGGTAATACAGGTGCAGAAGTTGTTTATGAGGTTAAGGTAATATATCCTGAAGTGACTTTGATTAAAGACAATGATTACTGGAAAGATGGTTATATGATTAATGCCGGTAAACTTGTAGGTTCTAATTATGTTATGTCTGGTGACTTGCGTCGTGGATATAAGAATAAAGACCTTGATTTGGTATTTGAAACAGTAGCTGGTGAAACTCGTACAGACTTTACTTTGATTAACAATGTTCTGACATATACAGGAGATTGCAATGATGAAGAAGGTAACCGTATCAATATCTCTACTATCGATCCGGTTGATGTAATGGTATTTGTTCTGATTAATGGTCAGAAGATTGACAATGGTACTAAGATTCAGGTTAAGTTTGCTGACCCGTTGAAGAATATCACTTTGAAGAAAGATGCCAAATTTGAAACTACAGACAAGAAGAGTCCAGCCGATAAATTGCAGTTGAATTCTGCAATCAACTTGGTAAGCATTGCTGGTGAAAAAGTAATTGAAAACGGTACGATGAATGCTACTATTGCCGATTACTATAATGCTCAAGCAGCTAAGTTCGAAGTATCGGAAGAGGATGCTGCTAAGGGAGCTAGTGTAAATGCTACAACGGGTGAATTTACATGGCAGAATGATGGTGTAGCTTTGACAGCCAACAAGACTATCAATGTGAAAGTTACGGTTACATACACTTGGGGTGTTGCGGTTGGTACAATTCCTGTAACTGTAAAATCTAACCTCTAATCTGAATTTAGATGATTAAAAAATAATCATACTATAAAGTAAAAGTCCGCTTCTCCTTCGTGAGAAGCAGCTTCTACCCAAAGTAGAAATTATAAATTCTTTCAAGCGGGGAAAGCATACGTATCCGGCAACGGGCGTTTCTTTCCCCGCTTTTTTTTAAGGAAATGACTCTGAAGAATAGTTTGTTTCTTTTCCGGTTAGAGTCTGTTCATTGAATAAATTGTATATACCATGAATAAAGTAGAAGAGATAAAGAAAAAAATCAGAGATTTGAAGTTAAAGCAGAAGATGACAACTGGGCGTTTGGAATGGAACGATATACAGAGAGAAATAGACATTTTGAATAATGAGTTAAAGCAACTAGAAACAGACAAACCACAATATGGAAAATAGATTATACTTGTACAACTTAGGTATAAAGACATTTGGCGGCTTTGCAACACTGGGTGGAGTTATACAGGCTTTGCAACTATTTACGCAGCCTGATCTTGATATTAAATCAATTTTGCTTTCGTTTCCTGCGTGGGTAGTATATGTATTTGTATGCCTGACTATTATTTTTGCTATGTTGAGGGAACGGTACAAATCGATGAGTCAAAGGGTGGAAGTATTGAATGTTAAATTGAACGAGCAAGATGCAATGATTCGTTCATTGCAGGAAATGATGAAAATTGTGCCATTCAAAGGACGCTTTTTCTTGACCACAGAATATTTATACAATGAATTGGGGGAATATATACAGAATAACATTGATATTGATTCAATAGAGATAAAGAATACAATAGAAAAAAGAGGTATGGGAAACAAGAGAGATTCCTTTGTCCGATTAAATATAAGAGGTGTTGTTTCGCATAAAATCAGTACATTTCATTTGCTGGTGGCAGGTGATACCATTGTTAACTTTGAAGATATAAACATACAAGCGTTCGAGCGTGTTGGTGGGAAGCAGAAAAAATTATGTGCAAGAATTGCTGATAACGGACAGGATTCTTTGTTGAAGCAGGTTGTTGTTTCTTATGGCAAAGTAAAAAGTCCCGGTAGTATTGTTGATTTGATGATTGAATGGTGCTGGCCTAATATGTTGAATGTTACAGATTGTGACTATACTACATTGCCTAATTTTTTGGCTGGTACGGTGAAACATCTGAAAATGTCTTTGGAATGTAAAGAAGATATAGGTTTTAAATCGGCAAGTATATATAAATATAAAGTCGGTATGGATAAGGCCCAGTTGATTTTGGACGTTGATATGTCCGAAATCACAGATACGATATCTTATGAAGAAGATAATCCGTTAATGAATTCTACTTATATATTGTATTACGAAGTTGCCAGATGATTGGAAATCTGAAAAAATATATAGATAAGGCATCTTTTATGGAACATATAGATGCCAAGCTGCGGCAGAATGAACCTATGATTATAGATTCATTCGTCAGTAATAAATGTAATCTGAAATGTAGACATTGTTATTTTGGAGATGCCCGGCCCATATCAGAGTCGGTTTCTTTGGCAAGATGGAGAAGTTTTCTTGATGAAGCTATTGGAATGGGTATGAAACATTTTCATTTTTCGGGTAAAGAATCTTTTTTGGATAATAGAATCTTTGATATCCTGAATCTTTTAGCAGAGTATAAAGAAGATAGGAAAATATTTTATGGAGTTGTTTCAAATGGAATGAGTATGGATATTCAGGGGTATGACGAAGTTCTTGCAACCAACATTTCATACCTTGAAATTAGTCTTGAGGGCTCTGGAAAATACAATGATTTGATAAGGGGTGAGAACGGATACAATACGGTTTATGAGTTGATTGAAAATGTGGAGCATCGAGATAAAATAAACATTACTTCTACTATTTTTGATGATAATGGAGCTGATTTATTATCCATGTTGCTTGCATATTGGAAATTAGGAGTTGATAAATTTAATTTTGCTCCTATCATGTATTATTCACCATTTGAAATGAAACCATTGAAAAGTTTGTCGTGTGAATCCTTGCTTGGTTTTGTTTCGCTCTGTCTTGATTTTATGAATAATGATAACAGTTCGGATGCTATTGATATAAGGATTTGTATGACGAAAGCAATGGCGTATGAACTGTTTTTGAAAGAAAATATATTAACCGGAAAAATAGAGGAATATATATACAGAGGCAATAAAATGAAATATCAGAGGGGGAATAAGGTGTTGGAGTTTAGTTATCCTTTACTCAGCATTCCATTCCTTAATGAATTGGTCGTTACTCATGATGGTTACATTATATCCTGTGCAGATGATATTCATTATAAGTATCTTGATAAGATCGCTTTACCGAACGTGAATATAGTAAAAAACAGTTTTGCAGAAATATTGCAAGCGAGAAACGAATTTATTTTGTGTTATTTAGACAAAGAATTATCTCAATATACTAAATGTTTATAATTATGAAAACACAAGAATTTGTAGATGTTCGGGTGGGTGAAAGCACTCAGCCGGATCACGGTTATGAATTGAGTGATAAGTGTATAATAACGAAAAGTTCAAATGCTGTCGCTAGCGGAGCAGGAAGCAAAGGCTTGTTTTCGTATAAAAGTACTAAGCTGAAAAGTGCTGAATGTAAAATCAATCAGAGTTTACGGGATGTTGATAATGGAGCAGGAAGCAAAGGTTTGTTTAGTGTGAATGTTGATTAGTAAGCATGGCTTTGTAGAGAAGTTTGTTTGTCTTTTTAACTTCTGAACATGAAGCTAAAATGTTTGACCTCTTTTGCATGTGGCAACAATAAATTGACATAAAGCAAGTAATCATTCCTTTTCTTATAAAAGTGTGCTAAAAACACTTATATCTGAAAACATAACAATTATTTTTGTACGTTTTTTAATTAATGGATTGTTTTTATTCAGGTATGAAGAAGAGTTTGACGGCTTTGGCGTTCGGCACATTAGGATTGGGCATTGCCGAGTTTGTAATGATGGGCATTTTGCCCGATGTAGCGAAGGACTTGCATATAAGTATTCCGCAAGCAGGACATTTTATTTCGGCTTATGCACTAGGTGTGTGCGTAGGAGCACCGGGGATGGTTTTGGTGGCTCGTACCCGTCCGCTGAAACATATTCTGTTAGGCTTGATGGTTATTTATATTTGTGGTAATTTGTGTGCTGCCGTTTCAGTGAATTATTGGATGATGTTGATGATGCGTTTTATTTCCGGATTGCCTCATGGCGCCTTCTTTGGGGTTGGTTCCATTGTGGCGGAAAGAGTGGCTGATAAAGGAAAAAGTTCGCAGGCAGTGGCATTGATGGTGTCGGGTATGACGATTGCCAATCTTTTTGGTGTACCTTTGGGTACGTTCATGAGTAATATAATGTCCTGGCGTATTCCTTTTCTCTTTAATGGAGTATGGGGACTGATTACCTTGTTCTATATTTGGAAATGGGTTCCTTCACTGCCTGCTTTGCCGGATACAGGTTTGAAAGGACAGTTCCGTTTTTTGAAGAATCTAGCTCCATGGTTGTTGATATTTACGACTATGTTTGGGAATGGAGGTATCTTTTGTTGGTATAGTTATGTTACTCCTTTGATGACACATGTGGCAGGTTTCAGTGAGAACAGTATGACTTTCATTATGGTGCTGGCAGGTCTTAGCATGACTGTAGGAAACTTGATGGGTGGAAAGTTTTCTGATCAGTATGGAGCAGCCCGTGTGGTGAAATATACACAGATTATTATGGCCTCCGGTTTGCTTGCCATTTTCTTTGCAGCTTCTATCTCTTGGCTGGCAGTGATATTGATGTGTGTATGTACGGCAGGATTATTTGCTGTTTCGGCTCCACAACAATTATTGTTACTCCAAAATTCACGCGGAGGAGAAATGATGGGAGCGGCCTGTGTGCAAGTCGCTTTTAATTTGGGCAATGCCATTGGTGCCTATGCCGGTGGGCTACCCATAGATGCCGGATTGGGTTATCGGTATCCGGCTTTGGTAGGAGTTTTTATCGTATTGACCGGCTTTGTCGCTGTTTCCCTTTATTCCAAAAGGGAATCGGCTTCTCTTTCCAAGATATAAATCACATCTCCACTCTTTTTAACCTCTACCCGGCTACCTTCCGGATTCAGGTTGAAAGGTGTGGTCTTGTCTGTTTTGTTATCTACGACCATCAGTACATTATCTTCGGCAAAGCGCTTTATTTCCACTTTCAGGTTGGCGTCGGGCATGGTTTGGTCCAGCAGCAGACTGTCATTTAGATATACCGCTATACTATCTCCGGCAAAACTATTAGTTAGTTCTATGTTGTAGACTCCTTCATAAGTCTGTACTTTGTCAGCCTTGCGTTGGAAACGGAAGGACATATACAAAAAAATGATAATAACGGCAAAGACTCCAAAAGCCAGCATACCGTTACCTATCATGAATTGCTTGTTCGTATTTAAACTGTTTTTATCCATAGTGTTATAAGTTTCTGCAAAACTACAATTTTTTAATAGAATATTTTGTAGCACTGGTAGATAATTTGTATCTTTGCACCGAAATGGATGAATGGTGGGGCTTGATTAAGCCCTTTTTTTGTTCTTAATAGTGAATAAATGATAGATAAAAATGTAGTAACCCGGATTGTTGACGAGTGGCTGGAAGGTAAAGATTACTTTTTGGTAGATGTCACGGTGAGCCCGGATGACAAAATTGTGGTAGAAATTGACCATGCCGAGGGAGTATGGATTGACGATTGTGTAGAACTTAGCCGCTATATTGAGTCTAAACTGGACCGTGAAGAAGAGGATTATGAACTGGAAGTGGGTTCGGCCGGTATAGGACAACCTTTCAAGGTATTGCAACAGTACTTGATACACATTGGTAAGGAGGTGGAAATCCTGACTAAAGAGGGAAAGAAGCTGGAAGGTGTATTGAAGGATGCAAATGAAGAGAACTTTACCGTAACCATTGAAAAGAAAGTGAAACCGGAAGGAGCCAAACGCCCCAAACTGGTAGAGGAGGATATTACTTTTGCGTATGATGAGATAAAATACACTAAATACTTAATTAGTTTTAAATAATTATGGCCAAAAAAGAAGAAACAATCAGCTTGATTGATACATTTTCGGAATTTAAGGAATTAAAGAATATTGATAGAACAACTATGGTGAGTGTACTCGAAGAGTCTTTCCGTAGTGTGATCGCGAAAATGTTTGGCACTGATGAAAATTACGACGTTATTGTGAATCCTGACAAGGGAGATTTCGAAATATGGCGTAACCGTGAAGTTGTAGCAGATGAGGATTTGACGAATCCCAATATGCAGATCTCATTGACCGAGGCACAGAAAATTGATGCGTCTTATGAGGTGGGTGAGGAAGTGACCGATGAAGTAATCTTTGCCAAGTTTGGCCGCCGTGCCATTCTGAACTTGCGTCAGACGCTGGCATCGAAGATTTTAGAACTGGAGAAAGATAGCTTGTATAATAAATATATTGATAGGGTGGGTACTGTAATCAGTGCGGAAGTCTATCAGATATGGAAGAAAGAAATGTTGTTGCTGGATGATGAAGGCAACGAACTGCTTTTGCCCAAGACTGAACAGATTCCGAGTGACTTCTACCGTAAAGGCGAAACTGCCCGTGCCGTAGTGGCCCGTGTAGATAATAAAAATAATAATCCGAAGATTATTCTGAGCCGTACTTCACCTGTGTTCTTGCAACGCCTGTTTGAAATGGAAGTACCCGAAATCAATGACGGGTTGATCACTATCAAGAAGATTGCGCGCATTCCCGGAGAACGTGCTAAGATAGCAGTTGAGTCGTATGACGACCGTATAGACCCGGTAGGTGCCTGCGTAGGTGTAAAAGGATCACGTATCCACGGTATTGTGCGTGAGTTGCGTAATGAAAATATCGACGTGATCAACTATACTTCTAACATTCAGTTGTTCATTCAGCGTGCGTTGAGTCCGGCTAAGATTTCTTCTATTGTGTTGCACGAAGAGGAGAAAAAAGCAGAAGTATATCTGAAACCGGAAGAAGTGTCTTTGGCAATCGGTAAGGGGGGAATGAATATCAAACTCGCCAGTATGCTTACCGAATATACGATTGATGTGTACCGCGAATTGGATGAGAGCGCGATGGATGAGGATATCTACCTTGATGAATTCAAGGATGAAATTGATGAGTGGGTTATCACAGCCATCAAGAATATTGGATTGGATACAGCTAAGGCTGTACTGAATGCTCCGCGCGAGATGTTGATAGAAAAAGCGGACCTGGAAGAAAACACGGTTGATGACGTGTTGAGAGTTTTAAGAGCTGAATTTGAAGAGTAACTCTTCAGTCCCGGCTCGTAGTTAATAATTAAAAAACGAGTATGACGATTAGACTGAACAAAGTAACAAGAGATTTAAATGTAGGAATAACGACGGTAGTTGAATTCTTGCAGAAGAAGGGCTATACCATTGAGGCTAGTCCTAATGCGAAAATTACCGAAGAACAATATGCTGTACTTGTGAAAGAGTTCAGCACAGATAAAAATTTAAAAATAGAGTCTGAAAAATTTAGTCAGGAAAGACAGAATAAGGATCGCAACAAAGCTTCTATCTCTATCGAAGGTTTTGAATCTAAGAAAGAGAAAGAAGAGGTGGTGAAAACTGTTATTCCTGAAGAGGCACGCCCCAAACTGAAGCAAGTGGGTAAAATAGATCTGGACAATTTGAACAAGAAAACTGCGTCAAAGGTTGTAGAACCAGCTGCGAAAGTTATTGAACAAACTCCGAAAGCAGAACCCGTGGTGGAAAAGGTGGTTGAGAGGAAGGAAACTCCCCAGCCCCAGAAGGAAACGCCGAAGCCTGTGGTGGTAGAGGAAAAGAAACCGGAATCGACTCCTCAACCTGCTCCTGCTCCAGTTTTGGAAGAGAAGAAAGAGCCTAAAATTGAAAAGACGGAAGAAAAGACACCCCAGGTGAAAGAGATGGAAAAAGAAACACCCGAAGCAGCACCCGTTCAGGAAAAAGAAGAAGACGATGTATTTAAAATTCGTCCTACTGAATTTAAATCGAAAATTAATGTAGTAGGTCAGATTGATCTGGCTGCATTGAATCAGTCTACCCGTCCGAAAAAGAAATCGAAGGAAGAAAAACGGAAAGAGAGAGAAGAGAAAGATAAGCAGCGTCAGGAACAGCGTAAACTGATGAAGGATGCTATTATCAAAGAGATCCGTAAGGGAGACGATAAGATTTCTAAAAACTTGGTTAACGATGATGCCGCAAAGAAGAAAAAGCGCAATAGAATAAATAAGGAACGTGTGGATATAAATGCTGCCGGTACAACGAATGTTGGAGGAGCATCTAATAATAACCAACGTAACGATAACGCTAACAGACCGAATAGGAACAATAACTCCAAACCTAATAGTAATAACAATCAGGGTGGAGGCAAATTTAATAAAGACCGTTTCAAGAAACCTGTTGTAAAAGCGGAAGTTAGTGATGAAGATGTGGCAAAGCAGGTTAAGGAAACATTGGCACGTCTGACTAACAAGACTAAGAACAAGGCTGCCAAGTATCGTAAGGAGAAACGTGAAAATGTTCAGAACCGCCTGATGGAACAGGAGGAGATGGAACAGGAAGATAGCAAAATATTGAAACTGACCGAGTTCGTTACTGCGAACGAATTGGCAAGTATGATGGATATCCCTGTTACTCAGGTTATTGCTACTTGTATGAGTATCGGTATCATGGTTTCTATCAATCAGCGTCTGGATGCCGAGACAATTAACTTGGTAGCAGAAGAATTCGGATACAAGACAGAATATGTAAGTGCTGAGGTAGCACAGGCTATTACAGAAGAGGAAGATAACGAAGAAGATTTGCAGCCGCGTGCTCCGATTGTGACAGTAATGGGACATGTTGACCATGGTAAGACTTCATTACTGGACTATATTCGTAAAGCAAATGTAATTGCCGGTGAGGCAGGGGGTATCACCCAGCATATCGGTGCTTACAATGTGAAATTGGAAGACGGACGTCATATTACATTCTTGGATACTCCGGGTCACGAGGCATTTACCGCTATGCGTGCCCGTGGTGCGAAAGTGACGGATATTGCTATTATTATTGTAGCTGCCGATGATAATGTGATGCCGCAGACCAAAGAGGCGATTAATCATGCTATGGCTGCCGGTGTGCCTATCGTATTTGCTATTAATAAGGTGGATAAGCCGCACGCCAATCCGGATAAGATTAAGGAAGAACTGGCTGCCATGAACTTCCTGGTGGAAGAGTGGGGTGGTAAGTATCAGTCGCAAGATATTTCGGCAAAGAAAGGTACAGGTGTACATGATTTGTTGGAAAAAGTATTGCTGGAAGCTGAAATGTTGGATTTGAAGGCTAATCCCGACCGCAAGGCAACCGGTTCTATCATTGAATCGTCGTTGGACAAGGGACGCGGTTATGTGGCTACTATGTTGGTGGCAAACGGTACGCTGAAAATGGGCGATATAGTCTTGGCTGGTACTAGTTATGGTAAGGTGAAAGCTATGTTTAATGAACGTAACCAGCGCATCAAGGAGGCCGGTCCTTCCGAACCGGTATTGATTCTGGGGCTGAACGGTGCTCCTGCGGCAGGTGATACTTTCCATGTGATTGATACGGAACAAGAGGCTCGTGACATTGCCAACAAACGTGAACAGTTGCAGCGTGAGCAGGGCTTGCGTACTCAGAAACTGCTGACATTGGATGAAGTGGGCCGTCGTTTGGCTTTGGGTGATTTCCATGAGCTGAATGTGATTGTTAAAGGTGACGTGGACGGTTCTGTCGAAGCGTTGAGCGATTCATTGATAAAACTGTCTACAGAACAGGTACAGGTTAATGTGATCCACAAAGGTGTCGGTCAGATTTCCGAGTCGGATGTGACTTTGGCTGCTGCATCAGATGCGATTATTGTAGGTTTCCAGGTTCGTCCTTCAAGTTCTGCCGGCAAACTGGCTGAGCAGGAGGGTGTGGATATCCGCAAATATTCTGTTATCTATGATGCGATTGAAGAAGTGAAGGCTGCTATGGAAGGTATGCTGGCACCTACTTTGAAGGAACAGATTACTGCAACCATCGAAGTGCGTGAAGTCTTCAATATTACCAAGGTCGGTTTGGTTGCCGGTGCTATGGTGAAGACAGGTAAGGTGAAACGTTCTGATAAGGCACGCTTGATTCGTGATGGTATTGTAGTCTTTACCGGTGCTATCAATGCTTTGAAGCGTTTCAAGGATGATGTGAAAGAAGTAGGTACTAACTTTGAATGTGGTATCAGTCTGACAAACTGTAACGATATCAAGGTCGGTGATATTATTGAAGCTTACGAAGAAGTAGAGGTTAAACAGACTTTGTAATATACTGAAGTCTGAGAATATAGATGGTAATGTCATCCTGAGCATAGCGAAGGATCTGGCACCTCGCCCAGCGCGTGGGCTGGCAGATTCTTCGCTTTGTTCAGAATGGCATTACTGCTTTTTGTAATAACGATAAAGATGGCGACAATAGATATTATTATATTGGCTATGATTGGTGTGGGTGTCATTATGGGATTAATGAAGGGATTTGTGAAGCAGATGGCGTCTATTGTAGGGTTGATAGCCGGATTGCTGATGGCTCGTGCCTTGTTTGGCATTGTTGCTGAAAGGTTGGCACCGGTTTTAGGTACTTCGACGACTGTAGCACAGGTCTTAGCTTTTATATTGATCTGGGTAGCTGTACCTTTAGGTTTTGCGTTCGTCGCCTCTTTGTTGACAAAAGCATTGGATGCTGTGCACCTGGGATGGCTGAACCGTTGGTTAGGCAGCGGATTGGGAGCATTGAAGTATATGATACTGATAGGGTTAGCTATTCATGTGATAGAATATATAGACCCGAACAATGAGCTGATTAGTGCAACAAAAAAGAAGGAATCAGTGTTATATTATCCTATGAGGGACTTGTCCGGTATCTTTTTTCCGGTATTTAAGAATGTAACAGAACAATTAATAGAAATATAAGATAGATATGCAAGAAGAACCCAATAAATATGTGAAAGAACTGACGCAGGAGAAGTACAAATATGGCTTCACCACAGAAGTTCACACAGATATTATAGAAAGGGGATTGAATGAGGATGTTATCCGCTTGATTTCTGCAAAGAAAAACGAGCCGGAGTGGTTACTGGAGTTTCGCCTGAAAGCATACCGCTACTGGCTGACAATGGAGATGCCTGCATGGGCACACCTCACTATCCCTGAAATAGATTATCAGGCTATATCCTATTATGCGGATCCTACAAAGAAAAAAGAAGGACCGAAAAGTATGGATGAGGTAGATCCTGAGTTGATTAAAACTTTCAATAAATTAGGTATTCCCTTGGAGGAACAAATGGCGTTGAGTGGTATGGCAGTAGATGCTGTCATGGACTCTGTATCCGTCAAGACTACATTTAAAGAAACCTTGTTGGAAAAAGGGATTATTTTTTGTTCGTTCAGTGAAGCGGTGCGTGAACATCCCGATTTGGTGAAGAAATATCTGGGTTCGGTGGTTGGACCGCGGGATAATTTTTTTGCAGCCTTGAACTCGGCAGTGTTCAGTGACGGATCGTTTGTATATATTCCGAAAGGAGTGCGTTGTCCTATGGAACTCTCCACCTATTTCCGTATCAATGCGGCTAATACCGGTCAGTTTGAACGTACACTGATTGTTGCGGATGATGATAGTTATGTTTCTTATCTGGAAGGATGTACGGCCCCTATGCGGGATGAGAACCAATTACATGCGGCCATAGTGGAGATTGTGGTGCATGACCGTGCGGAAGTGAAATATTCTACCGTACAGAACTGGTATCCGGGAGATGCCGAAGGCAAAGGAGGAGTATATAACTTTGTGACAAAACGTGGCCATTGCAAAGGAGTGGATAGCAAATTGAGCTGGACACAGGTGGAAACCGGATCGGCCATTACTTGGAAATATCCCAGTTGCATCTTGAGTGGAGATAATTCTACTGCTGAATTCTATTCGGTGGCAGTAACGAATAACTATCAGCAGGCTGATACGGGGACTAAAATGATTCATTTAGGTAGAAATACCCGTAGTACCATTGTTAGTAAAGGAATCAGTGCCGGAAAGAGCCAGAACTCTTATCGTGGTCTGGTACGTGTGGCTCAGAAAGCAGACAATGCCCGTAATTACAGTCAGTGTGACTCTTTGTTGCTGGGGAGCCAGTGCGGTGCTCATACATTCCCATATATGGATATTCATAATGAGACTGCTGTGGTGGAACATGAGGCGACAACCAGCAAGATCAGCGAAGACCAGTTGTTTTATTGCAATCAGCGCGGTATTCCTACGGAAGACGCTATTGGGTTGATTGTCAATGGATATGCAAAAGAAGTACTGAATAAACTTCCAATGGAGTTTGCGGTAGAGGCACAGAAGCTGCTGGCTATTTCTTTAGAGGGAAGTGTAGGATAAATGAAGAACTAAGAATTTAATAGAATTATGTTAGAGATAAAAGACTTACATGCCAGTGTCAATGGCAAAGAAATATTGAAAGGTATTAATCTAAGCATAAAGAAAGGTGAAGTTCATGCTATTATGGGACCCAACGGTTCCGGAAAGAGTACCCTTTCGTCTGTGTTGGTAGGCAATCCGGCTTTTGAGGTAACGAAAGGTTCGGTGACCTTTGAAGGAAAAGATTTGTTGGCTTTGAATCCTGAGGATCGCAGCCATGAGGGTCTGTTTTTGTCTTTCCAATATCCGGTGGAGATTCCCGGAGTCAGTATGGTGAACTTTATGCGTGCGGCGGTAAACGAGCAGCGTAAATATAAAGGCCTTCCTGCATTAACAGCCAGTGAGTTCTTGAAGCTGATGCGCGAGAAACGGGCTGTGGTAGAATTGGATAATAAATTGGCAAACCGTTCGGTAAACGAGGGATTCAGCGGTGGTGAGAAGAAGCGCAATGAGATCTTCCAGATGGCTATGCTGGAGCCTAAGTTGAGTATTTTGGATGAAACGGATTCCGGTCTTGATATTGATGCGTTGCGTATTGTAGCCGAGGGTGTGAACAAACTGAAGACTCCCGAAACAAGTTGTATCGTCATTACACACTATCAACGGTTGCTGGATTATATCAAACCGGATATTGTACATGTATTGTATAAAGGACGTATTGTAAAAACTGCGGGTCCCGAATTGGCTTTGGAACTGGAAGAGCGTGGTTACGACTGGATAAAAGCCGAGTTGGGAGAATAATATTGGATGCCTAAAGAAGAAAGTGATTATGAGAGCAGAACAACAATATATTGATCTCTTTTCTCAATGTGAGGCGATGATTTGCCAGCATAGTGCCGAGGTGCTGAACGCTCCCCGTGCGCAAGCTTTCGCAGATTTCGAAAAATTAGGTTTCCCTACCCGCAAGCAGGAAAAGTATAAATACACGGATGTGAGCAAATTGTTCGAGCCGGATTATGGTTTGAATTTGAACAGACTCGACATTCCGGTGAATCCGTATGAAGTGTTCAAGTGCGATGTACCTAATATGAGTACCGCTCTTTATTTTGTAGTAAATGATGCTTTTTATCGTAAAGTTTTGCCGAAGGCGCAATTGCCGGAAGGAGTGTTGCTTGGCAGCTTGAAAGAGCTGTCTGAACAATATCCGGCTTTGGTCAAGCAGTATTATGGCAAGTTGGCAGATACTTCCAAGGATGGTGTGACCGCCTTCAATACTACTTTTGCCCAGGATGGCTTTATGCTGTATGTGCCGAAAGGCGTGGTGGTGGACAAACCCATTCAACTGGTGAATATATTGCGTGCTGATGTTAATTTTATGGTGAACCGCCGTGTGCTGGTTGTGCTGGAAGAAAGTGCGCAGGCTCGTCTGTTGATTTGTGATCATGCCATGGATAATGTAAATTTCCTTTCTACTCAGGTTATTGAGGTCTTTGCAAAAGAAAATGCTACTTTCGATCTTTATGAACTGGAAGAAACCCATACCAGCACAGTGCGTTTCAGTAACCTCTATGTGAACCAGGAGGCAGACAGTAATGTGCTTTTGAATGGTATGACTTTGCATAACGGTACTACGCGTAATACAACTGAAGTAACTTTGGCCGGACGTGGAGCTGAGATCAATTTGTGTGGTATGGTCATTGCCGATAAGAATGAACAGGTGGACAATCATACTTTCATTGACCACAAGGTTGCTGATTGCACTAGTAATGAGCTGTTTAAATATGTATTGGATGATCAGGCGACAGGTGCGTTTGCCGGAAAAGTATTGGTACGTGAAGGAGCACAACATACTAATTCCCAACAAACCAACCGCAACCTCTGTGCTACTCGTGATGCCCATATGTACACTCAGCCGCAACTGGAAATTTATGCGGATGACGTAAAGTGCTCTCACGGAGCTACTGTCGGTCAGCTAGATGAAAATGCGTTGTTCTATATGCAACAGCGTGGTATCAGTCTGAAGGAAGCACGTTTATTGCTTATGTTTGCTTTTGTCAATGAAGTAATAGATACGATCCGCCTGGATGCATTGAAAGACCGTTTGCATTTGTTGGTGGAAAAACGCTTCCGTGGTGAGTTGAATAAATGTCAGGGATGTGCGATATGTAAATAGGACGTTATGTACGATATACAAAAAGTAAGAGAAGATTTTCCGATATTAGATCGGGAGGTGTATGGAAAGCCGCTTATTTATCTGGATAATGGGGCTACCACTCAGAAACCGCGCCAAGTGGTTGAAGCCATAACCGATGAATATTATTCGGTCAATGCCAATGTGCATCGTGGTGTGCATTTCTTGTCTCAGCAGGCTACCGAGTTGCATGAAGCTTCTCGTGAGACTGTACGTCGTTTTATCAATGCACGCAGTAGCAATGAAATCGTGTTTACACGGGGCACGACGGAGAGCATCAACCTGTTGGCTTCTTCTTTTGCCGACAGTCAGATGAAGGAAGGAGATGAAGTGATTGTTTCTGTCATGGAGCATCACAGCAATATTGTACCTTGGCAGTTACAGGCTGCGCGTAAAGGAATCGTGCTGAAAGTGATTCCCATGAATGACAGGGGAGAACTGTTGTTGGATGAATATGAGAAACTCTTTTCGGAACGGACCAAACTGGTGAGTTTCGCTCATGTAAGTAATGTGTTGGGCACTGTCAATCCAGCGAAAGAGATGATTGCGACTGCCCATGCACACAGTGTTCCCGTTTTGATTGACGGGGCGCAGAGTGTTCCTCACATGAAAGTGGATGTTCAGGATTTGGATGCTGACTTTTTTGCTTTCAGCGGACATAAAATATATGGACCTACCGGTGTGGGAGTGCTTTATGGAAAAGAAGAGTGGCTGGATAAACTTCCACCTTACCAAGGGGGGGGCGAGATGATACAAAGTGTCAGCTTCGAGAAAACGACTTTTAATGAATTACCGTTTAAGTTTGAAGCGGGAACTCCCGATTATATCGGCACTACTGCCTTGGCCAAAGCGTTGGATTATGTATCTGCTCTCGGCGTGGAAAATGTTGCCACCCATGAGCATGAACTGACACAATATGCTATGCAGCGTCTGAAAGAAATAGACGGGATGCGTATCTTCGGAGAGGCCGGTAACAAGAGCAGTGTCATTTCTTTCTTGGTAGGAAATATTCATCATTTGGATATGGGTACGTTGCTTGACCGCTTGGGCATTGCTGTGCGTACCGGGCATCATTGCGCACAGCCTTTGATGCTTCGTATGGGGATTGAGGGAACTGTACGTGCTTCTTTTGGTTTGTATAATACTAAAGAAGAGATAGATGTGCTGGCTGCCGGTATTGAGCGTGTCAGCAGGATGTTTTGATTTCTCCAAACGAAATAAGTCGCCTGTCATTGATAAACATTATATTAATGGCAGGCTTTTTTGTATAACAAGAATCAGCGTAACTTCACACAAGATTAGGAGAAACTTCTCACAAGATTTGCCTCATCTTGTAACAAGATATCAGGCATCCTGGTTTCTTGCGTCTTTTTATGTTCTTTTTTGTGGGCATATTCCTCTTCCGGTGGAAAATATGCTCCTCCCGAAGAATTGCCCCAAAAATCCTTCAAAAGTTTCAGCCTTTTCGTAAACTCCCTGTTCATGCGCTTTCCGGCTGAAGGATTTTTTCCAGGCTGAAAGATTTCGAGGTATCAATTCTTCAGCCAGAATGCCGATGAACAAAGCGTTTGCGGAGAGGCTGAAACCTCTGAAGGAAAAAATAAGTGTTTTGCTATGTGTATATAAAGAAACAGGAGAAACAACAGGACGTATTAATAAAAGCTCTTGATGTTTTTTTAATATGTCCTGTTGTTTTTAAAAAAGGGGCAGATGTTTTGAAGTTTCCTGTTGTGAAGTGTGAACATATACTGATGTATAGGCTGAAAGATATATCATGTTTCAGCCGGAAGATATATAATCTTACACCTGTAACATTCTACTCATTCATTGGAGAATTTTTATCACTTCTGAAAAGAGTGTATTGGGGGTAACAGGTAATACGATATAAAAGCAGGGGGCTACATTCATCACGAGTGCGGCCCCCTTTTGGTATTATTTATATTAAGGTAAAAAGAGAGAGTTTATTTGCCATAATCATCATATAACATCAGCAAATGTGATGAACTCCAACTGAAATGGGGAGCTTTTAACAATTCACCGGTGTGTGTGCCATAGTTTTCATGTATCGGTGCTCCTTCTTTCAAGCCTTGCAGACGGTCGAATACCTGGAGGGTATATTCATCCGCCATCTTGTTATATCCATAGTTGCGCAGACCGCGGATAGCGAAATAAGTCTGATCCAACCAGATAGGGCCACGCCAATAGCCACGTGGGTTATACTTCGGGTTGTCTGCTGCTACTGTGGGGAAGGGAATGTAGGTAGAGAACTTGGCTGTATCGGTCAGCAGGGGCAACATGGCTTTTACCTGATCGGCAGTAGCTACTTCTGTCCATAACGGAGTATATGCTTCGCATCCCGGTTCCTGTATAAAGCTTCCGTCCTTTAAACGGCGATCGAAGAAGAAACCTTTTTCTTTGTCGAAGAAATAATCGGCTACTTGGCTACTGTAATCCGGACCGTCAAAAGTAACTCCCAGAATACTTGCAAATTTCTTTAATAGTTTACATTCCAAAGCCAGATAAGCATTTAAATCAACACTTTCCTGATCCATGCTCCATGCATCTTCAGCCCCGTTATTTTTCAGCATCTTGGCATCATCAAAACGGATGGCATTATCCATACCGCTTTCCCAAGCTGCTGCTTCCAATGTGCCATCGGTAGAACCGTATTCACACATACCGTTGCGGTTATGGTCACGCTTGTTGTACCACCATTTGTAATAGGCCATCAATTGTGGATACATTTCACTGATGAACACCGTATCATTGGCATGGGTGAATATTTCGTCTACCGCCCATGATACGAGAGGAGGTTTGCTGTCGCGTGCATTATTTTCGGCAGGATCGGTATAGATACAGTCTATAATCATACCGTCAGGCTGCTGGTAGTCAAACATGGCACGAATGTTGTCCTTGGCCAATTCCGGATCGAATTTTGCCAGAGCAGCAGAGAAACGCCAAGTGTCCCAGGCCCAGAATCCTACGAAGTAGTATGCGGCATGGCTCGGAACAATTCCTTCGTGGAGCAATCCGCCGCGGTGGGTACGCCAGTTGCTGATAAGTGTAACAACTGCTTTCACGGCGATACGGTCATACTCAGGTTTCATATCTTTGCGCAGAATCTTGGTGAGATAACCTTCCCAGCGTTCTTTGTTGGCTTTGAGTCCTTCCTGCGGATTGCTGAGAGCCAATTGTGCTTTTTGTAATCCGGCAGAAAGTTCTTTTTCTCCGGTATAGAAAGAAATGGCTACGTAGGTGTCGTGTTCGCTGCCATTGATTTTTGCTTGGTAATTATTGTCAGTGCCCTTTACGCTAACATCCGGGGTAAAAGTTAATGCTACAATCTCACCGGAGGGATGACGGGCGATGACGGTATTTTGGTCTGTTTGGACTTGTATCTCTTTTCCCCATTGGCTGGCAGTTAAGGAGAGTTCCTTCCCTGCATCGGAGTGAATGCGGAGCAATGCGGTAGAAGCATCTAAAAAATTCAGGCGTTGAATGATTTTACCTTCCTCTGAACTTGCCGAAAGATATAACTCTCCCGGGAAATAACAAGTGGAATCCGGAGTAAATATAACATTCGCCTGATCGGCATATCCTACCGTGACAGCCGATTGTGCCATCCATTGGCGTCGGTTCATATCCAGACTGAACGGGCCACAGAAACCGTTCACCCAGTGATCTTTCTGCGGAAGGGTAAATCCCATCCAGGAACCGGCGTCTGTGAACCAACCCCGGCAACGTGTCAGTGTATCGGGAGTATAGGCTATATCCAGTATGTTATTGAATTCATATCTTTTGCCTGTGGGGATGTTCTCACTGGCAGGGTTACAGGCGGCTGTGAAGCCTGCAACTACTGCTGTGAGAAGAGTGATTTTGGTAAATTTATGTTTCATGTTATTTCGTTATTTGAAGATCGTTTCATCACAGATTATTCAGATTAATACAGATGCAATCATTCACGAATTGAAATTCAATCTGCGAGAATCTGTATAATCTGTAGTGAATCAGAATTTTTAAAACCATTTCTTATGCGCTTTTTCAGCAGCATCGTCTTGATTGCTCAAAGGTTGCATGGTAAAGCTGTATTGCCATTCGTGCGGAGTGATGGTATATTCCGGATGTACTTGCGCTCCCCAAGTATTATCTCCACCTACCCCCATGTGACGGTGGTCGATGTTTAACCATACCATGTCTTTCTTCATAATACTTCCACCATGACGGCGTTCTGTATTGAATGCTACATAGTCAATATCCTCCAACGGGAAATTCCATGCGCTGACATTCAGCGGTTCCTCACCTGTGATTAACAGGCCTTCCCCTGCTTTATTACGCAATGCAACCCATCGTACATCGGTTTTGTTGCCGGTTTCCTGTGCACGGACATACGGATGGAATTGTTCCCATACTGTAGCGGTATAGAGTCCGATAGGATAACCCGTCTTGCGGTCTGCATAGTTTTCTTGTGGTCCGCGGCCCAACCAGGTCATCACATCATATTCTGCCGGAAGAATCATACGCATACCCAGACGTGGCATTTCAGGAAGAGCTTTGTTGCCGGGTACAAAGTGCATACTTACTTTGACTGCTCCATTGGGGCGTACCTGATAGATGGTCTGCAAAGTTGATTCTTGTACTTCCAGTTTATAATTTACAGTAACGGTTGCCAGTTTCTTGTTTGAATCTTCTTTTAAATCGATACTTTGTAACTTGGCGTTCTTGCCTGCAAATTTCCAGATGCCGCAACGCTCCAGATGGTTGTTGGCAACATCATTGTCGGTTAATGCACGCCAGAAATTGGGTTGCAATCCTTCTTTTATCAGATTCTTTCCGTTGTATAAGAGTTCTGTCATTTCACCATCAGCAGTAGAGAATGCGATACGGAAGTTCTCCCCTGTCAAGGTGATAGCATCCGGAGTACGTTCGGTATTTATAGTTTTGTCTACTAGTTCCCGGGCAGTCCATGTAGCATTCAGCAGCCGTTCTCCTTCCGGATTCAGTTGCCATTGCTCCATGGCTACCTGATGTCCCTTTGGAACTAATGGGGCTTCCTTTTTGGTAAATGCTTCCAATTTCAGGAAATATTCTTTTCCATCGTTAGGAATCAAGTTCATCGGGATAGTGATGAAGGCAGAAGAACGGGCAGTCATTGTCGGGAAATCCATTTCACCGCTTTGTACAGCTTTTCCGTCTGTTTCTACAGTCCAGTGTAGTTTGTAATCTTCCAAGCCGATAAAATCATGCCAATTAGTCACTTTGATTTGCTTGGTGGTAAAGGCAACCGGCTCAAAATGAATGTATTGATATACTTTTTTTACTTCCCAGATGTGTGGATGAAGTGAACGGTCTGCCGCTACCAGTCCGTTGGCACAGAAGTTGGAGTCATTAGGAACACCTACAAAGCCCATATCGCCTCCGTAAGCCCAAATCTTATTGCCGTTCTTGTCTTTGATATCAAAGGTGGCGTCAACCCAGTCCCATATGAAGCCACCTTGCAGCTGGTCATATTTATAAATCAAATCCCAATAGTCTTGTAGATTACCTACACTGTTACCCATAGCGTGGGCATATTCACATAGAATCATCGGGCGGGCATCACGCTGGTTTACATGGCGGCGCAGGGACCAGATGCGTGCATACATCGGACAGTAGATGTCAGATTTGGCATCATAACCACCTCCCTCATATTGTACAGGGCGAGTAGGATCGAACTTCTTGGTCCAGTCATATAACGTTTCAAAGTGTTTTCCGTAGCCGGACTCATTTCCCATTGACCAAGTGACAATGGCGGTGATATTGCGGTCTCGCAGCACCATGCGGCTCATGCGTTGCATAAACGGTACTTCCCAATCGGGATTATTAGCCAGTGTGCCATCTTTATGCGCCTGCATACCATGGCTTTCAATGTTTGCTTCATCTACCAGATACAAACCGTATTCGTTACACAATGCATACCATTCATAGCGGTTGGGGTAATGGCAAGTGCGTACAGCATTCAGGTTGAATTGTTTCATCAACTGAATGTCTTTTATCATGCTCTCTACGGTGATGGTACGCCCATGATGCGGATCGTGTTCATGGCGGTTTACTCCTTTAAACAATACGGCTACCCCATTTATCAGTTGCATGCCGTTACGCATTTCCACAGAACGGAAACCGAAAGGCTGTGTGAATGATTCCAATGCTTTTCCTTGAGCATCGTAGGTGCTGACTACCAATGTATAGAGATTGGGTGTTTCGGCATTCCAAGGCAATATGGCCGGGAACAAGTGTTTCTGAGCGAATAAAGTATCTGTAACAGAAGTTATTTCCTTTTTATGCTGATAAATTACATTGCCTTTGTCCATAATCTTCACTTCCACAATTCCTCCCGGATGAGGCTTGTGGAGTGTGATATCCAGATTAAAATCTCCGTCTTTATAACCATTTGTCAGACCGGCTACCAGTTTGAAGTCTTGTACACGGCTTTGAGGGCGGGCATAGAGATACACATCGCGTTCAATACCGCTATATTTCCAGTAATCCTGATCCTCCAGGTAGGAACCATCACTATAACGGAAAACTTTAACGGCCAGTTTGTTCTTCCCGGTTTTTAAGAACGGAGTAATATTAAAATGAGCCGGAAGACGGCTGTCTTCACTGTATCCTGCCAATTCACCGTTAACCCAGCAATAAAAAGCGGACTCAACTCCTTCAAAATCAAGGAAAATATCCATTCCTTTCCAATGGGCCGGTACGGTAAATTCACGTACGTATGCACCTACCGGATTGTAATCGGTTGGAACATGAGGCGGATTGGCAGGGAAGGGGTAGGCTACGTCAGTATAGATGGGGGAGTCAAATCCTTGCAGTTCCCAGCTTCCCGGAACCTGTATGTCTTTCCAGCGTTTGGTGTTGTACCCCATTTTATAAAAATCTGTCGGGCATTCCTCATTGTTTTTAGAGAATAAAAACTTCCAGGTTCCGTCTAGTGAAATGCGGCGTTCTGTGGCGGGGTTTACTGCAAAACGTTGGGCGGCAGGTAAAGCTTGTTGTTTCAGTGCATTGGCCTCATTCGTATAAGGAATGAAATGGGCATGGGCAGGTTCACGATTTATTTCATTTATTTGCGGATTTTGCCAGGGCACGTTTTCACCCCAGGCAGAAGCACAAACAAACAACAGTGTAAGAAAAGTATTAAGAGAGTGTTTCATGGTTATTGTTATTTTAAATAGAACAGAAAAGAGTCACAAGAAAAGGTACGCTGAAGTCTACTACAAAGCCGTGAAATATAGAAACCACTACGAAGCTTTGACCGGAATAGCGGGTGATGATGGGTAATGTTGTATCCATCGTAGTGGCTCCTCCAGCCGAAATAGGGGCCAGGTTACCAAACCAACGTACTAGCAATGGGGCAAAAAGCAAAGTGATAATCTCACGTGTGATATTGGATAATAATGCAATGGTTCCCAACTCCGGACCTTTATATTCTGTAATAAAGATACTGGATAGAGAGTAATAGCCGAAACCGGCACCTACTGCCATACAGTCTGTTACTGAGCGGTGCGAGAGAAACAGACTGACCACTGCGCATCCTGCCAGTGTTCCCAATATGGTCATGACCGGTAGAAAGATCAGGCGGGGGTTTAATGAACGGAAATTACGTAAAGTCTGCGGATCATTACCTACACTGACTCCTACACTGAACATTAACGCACACAAGGCGTAGAAACTTAGCTTACTTTGTGTAAAGTCGTATGGAATAAGGTGATATACCCCACAAAGAGCTCCCAGTACAAAGAATCCGACGATAATCAAACTTCCTTTCATACTTGTCCCTCCTTATTTCTTTTGTAAAGTACATACCATAAAGCCCATGCTGCTGTAACACTGCCCAGCACTGCTGCCAAGGTGATGACAATGGCTTCCAACCCTATAGTGTGCAGACCATTGATAATTTTCTGATTGCCGCCTACATCTATACCCAATAAAAAGAGTAGCAACCAAATAAGAACGGTGATGACTTTGTGTATTCCTGAAAGCTTCTGCTTGCGAAGCAGGAAGCCGAGGAGCATCCCCGTGAGCATTAATCCAATAATTGTAAACATATCTATGTCGTTTTATTTATAGGCAAAGATACTTCATTTTTAGATTACAAGGCGGTATCACTGTAGCGAAAACCGCCTTGTTGCCTAATTATATCTAACCAAAAAAGAAAATACTTATTTTAAGGCATCATTAGCATTCAGCTCTGTAAGAGGAGTGGGGTAGAATGAGTTTTTGTCTTCATTGAAGCCTGTTCTTCCGGCAGCTTGCAGGGCTGAGGACAGTTTGCTCCAACGGCGGAGATCATACCAACGATAGTTCTCAAGAGGGAATTCAATCATGCGCTCGTGTTCAATTTGCGCGCGGACTGCTTCTTGAGAAGTACCTGTCATGGGTGGCATATCCCCGTGAACGCTTCTTACTTCATTGATTAAAGGAATAGCTTGTTCGGGATGTCCCTGTTCATTCAATGCTTCGGCTTTCATTAACAGTACGTTGGCATAACGCATTAAAGGAACATTGATCGCAGAATAGTTTTGGTTTAAACCTTCATAGGTCGAGGGCATGAATTTACGGAAGGCTACGCGTTCTTTGTTGTCGAACCAGTCATTATAGTCGTAGCCATAGACACGTCCGTTACCATCGTTATAATAGTCACAATTAAAAAATAATGTTGCATACATACGCGAGTCATAACGTCCTGTAGTAGCCGTTTCCCCTTCTTTTTTGAATTCACTAATCAATGTTTGACTGGGAAGAATCTCATCCCATCCCCCAAGTTCGGAAACACCGATCCATCGATGGAACTGAGTACGATAAGTAGCTCCGTTTGCAGAACTCATAGAGAATTGAATTTCAAAAATCGATTCTTTACTGTTCTTATTATCCCCGCTGAACATAGTGCTGAAATTATTAACCAGTTCATATCCTTTTACTTGGTTGAATGCTTCTATAGCACTGGCCAGATAAGAGTCTTTGTTGGTTGCCTCTTCATAGGCGCGTGTCAGATAGGCGAAACCAAGATATGCATAAGCAGAACCGCTTGTGGCACGGCCTACATTATCAGCGTCACGTGTTGCAGGCAGACTGGTTGCACGTTTCAAGTCTTCAATGATGAAATTCCATGCATCCTCACGGGAAGAAAGGGGCTTGCTTAATTCAGCCGGGTCAGTGATATATTTATCACGAACTATGATTTCTTTCCAGTTCAATAAAAGTTGCATGTGGTAATAAGCGCGGATAAAGTAGCCTTCATTGACCAATTGTTCGCGTGTTGCTGCGTCTATATTCTCATCGGGTATTTCTGCGGTTTTTTCAATTACCTGATTAGCAAAACTGATGCCTTTATAGTAGCATTGCCAGTAATAACTGAACTGAGAGTTACCATTGGTGTAGGTATAGTTGCCTAATTCCACCCAGTTCGGGTAATTCAGAGCATCGCTTCCTAATTGGATAATATCTTCACGATAGGCTTCTACCGGCCATTTGATTTCCGGGAAAGACCACATGTCACCCGAATAAGTCATCAGGTAAAGTTGGGAGTATGCGGCGGCAAGTCCGGCTTCAGCATCAGACTGGTTACGCCAAAAACTGCTTGATGTCAACTGGTCAGGAGATTCTACCGTGAGATAATCGTCACAAGCGCTAAATAAACTTGCAATGCAGATACTTGCTATGTATAATAGTTTCTTCATTTTCTTATTACTTTAAAGGATTAGAATGTAAGTTGAGCTCCAACGGTGAATGAACGGGTAAACGGATAAATCAATTTATCAACACCGGTATTCAACACACTGGCGCGAGAGAATTCAGGATCTATACCATCATAGCCTGTGATAGTGAACAAGTTTTCACCACTTACATAGAAACGCAGTTTCTCAATATAGAATTTCTGCATGAGCGATTTGGGCAAAGTATAACCTAACTGTGCCTGACGCAGACGGACAAAATCACCGTTTTCAAGGAATCTGTCTGATTCTTTCATGTTGCCGTTCGGATCTTGATATACTGCGCGGGGAACATCCGTATTTCTATTGTCAGGAGTCCATGCATTCAATGTAGACTTCAGCATATTTGATTTAGAGTTCATTCCTTCATAGAAATATTTGTTTCCGTTATACAATTTGAAGTTCCATGCGCTGCCAAGTACGATTGAAAGGTCAAATCCTTTATAGCCGAATGACAGATTTAAGTTCGCTTCCAATGTCGGGATACCTGAGCCACAGTATTCTTTGTCACCGGCGTCTATGCTTCCATTACCATCTAAATCTTTAAAACGGATATCACCTGGTTGGGCATTAGGCTGTAATAATTGTCCATCCTTGTTTACATGGGCATTTACTTCATCCATACTTTGGAAGATACCGTCTGTTCTATAAAGATAGAATGCACCGATAGGTTTGCCTACTCTGGTTTCTGTCGGGAAATGCTCCGTTCCATATTTCAATCCTTCGCCCTGAAGAACTTGGTCTGCATCTGACAATTCAACCACCTTATTTTTGGTGGTGCTCATATTGAAACCGATATTGTAATCAAAGTCTTTTATAGCATCTCCCCAGTTTAATTCAAATTCGAAACCGGTATTGCGTATCTTTCCGACATTCAGGGTGGGATTAGTCATACCTGCTGAAGGAGGTAAAACTTTTGTTATCAACAGGTCTTCTGTTTGGTTATAGTAGTAGTTTAATGTACCGGTTAATTTGCTGTTAAAGAAGCCGAAGTCGAAACCAATATTTTTGGTATCCGTTGTTTCCCATTTCAAAGAACGGTTTTCCAATCCGCGAGCGATACTTCCTGCCCATGCGTTATCACCGTTGCCTTTCACGTATCCTTGATACATTTCATTGTATGTACTAATCAGCGCAAGGAAGTCATAATATCCCAAAGCATTTTCATTACCCAAACGTCCCCAACTGACACGAAATTTCAAATTGTTCAGTGCAATGTCTTTCGGGAAGAATTCTTCCTGACTGATTCTCCAGCCTAATGCCACTGACGGAAAGCAGCCCCAACGGTTGTCTTTACCAAACTTGGATGAACCGTCATAACGTACAGTTGCCTGTACCAGATAGCGGTCATTATAATTATAGTTCAGTCGGCCGAAGAAAGAAGCGCGGTTATATTTCCATTTTGTTCCGCTACCATCAAATGTGCCACCTGCTCCTGCACCTACAGTTGAGAAAGATGGATCAAGAAATCCGCCCGGAGTTTCACTGGTTACCAATTTTCCGTCTTCTACTTTATAAACAGTGGTTTTACCTTCTACCCCAACAGAATTCCATGTATATTTGCGAGCAGTCATGGAAGTACCTGCCATTGCATTGACGTTGTGTTTTCCAAATGTCTTATTAAAACTTAATACATTTTCCCATACATGTTCTTCCCAGTATCCTGTGGTTTCGCTATGATAAGGATAGTCACGTTTGGCTTTTGGGTCAGCAACATAAGCCGGAGTATGATAAGTCTGACGCTGGTGTTCACCTCTGTATGCATAGCTTGTCTTGAAATTCAGCCATGGGGTGAAGTTCATAGTCAAGGCAACATTGGCTGTGGTATGATATTTTTTGTCTGTAGATTTTTCATAATGCTGGTCAGCCATAACATTACGGTTACTGGGCAGGTCATCAAAGTCACTTAAGCCGAAGCCATACTCTCTTGTATCATCATAGATAGGAACAAGCGGAGAAATCATGTACATTTCTTTAATGGAATATTCCGGTTGTTTGCTATCTGTAAATTTGAAAGCGATATTTGCATCTATATCAAAGATATATTTATTCATATGGAGTTTCAGACGGGCATTGTCTTGGCGATAGTTGTTACCTAGAAAAATTCCTTTTTCGTCGGCATGATTGTAGGAGAGTGAATACTGGGCGTTTTCGGAACCGCCACGGATACTAAACATATAGTTTTGTGAAACACCACTCCTTAGCATGGCATCTTGCCAGTCTGTATCTATTCCTGTGTTTTTATTTACAAATGCAGGCATAGTAACCTCTGTATCATTGGGATACTGGTTCATATAGTTCTGATACATTTGTTTATGAACACTTTTGTATTCTTCGGCATTTAGCAGTTCCAGCTTTTTTGCTACGCTTGTAAAGCTTACATAAGTACTGAAATCAATTTTCATGTCACCTTTTTTACCGTTTTTGGTAGTTACGATAATGACACCATTTGCAGCAACCGAACCATAGATAGCAGCGGCTGCACCATCCTTCAGTACTTCCATTGACTGAATATCTTGCGGATTCACATTTTCAATATCACCGGGAAAACCATCAATGATATAAAGAGGTTGGTTATCACCAAACGTTTTGACACCACGGATTTTAACCTGCACACCTGCACCGGCATTACCACCAGCCTTCATAATGTTTACACCTGCAATCTTACCTTGCAATGCTTCTGCAGGGTTGGTTGTGGTGCGCTTTACCAAATCGTCTATATCTACTGAGGAAATAGCACCGGTCATATCACTTTTCTTCATGGTACCATAGCCCACTACTACAACTTCATCCAGCATCTCAGTATCTTCTTTCAAAGTCACCCGGATGTTTGTCTTTCCGTTTACAGGGACTTCTTGTGTTGCATAGCCCACATAAGAAATAATAATAGTGGCTTTGGGGGATACGCTTAATGCAAAGTTACCGTCAAAGTCTGTGATGACCCCGTTGGTTGTACCCTTCTCTACTACACTGGCACCAATAATAGGTTCGTTGGCAGCATCAGTAACCAGACCAGTCAGTTGAATCGTCTGTGCTAATGCACCGAAAGGAGTCATAAAAGCAAAGAGTAGAATCAATAGCATGATTCTTTCCTTGAAATAATTCTTTTTACTCATGTGAATAAATTTTAAGGTTAATAATTGTTTTTCACATCGCTAAGTAATAGGTTGTATGTGCAAATTCCTAATTATTATACCCTACAAATGAACTACAATGAATAAAAAAACTCTCTTTTTTAATCTACAAATATAAATGTAATATATTGATATATAGTGTTCTATATAAAGAGATAATATCTACAAAATGCTGTTTAATAAAAACTATAAAAATATAGGTTCTTTAAATATTTTGTAGATAGTCTGTCAAGTCATCCTCCGAAGATAAGTTTAGAGATTTACGTAAACGATATCGATTCATGTTGATTGTTTTGGGAACATTTCCTGTGAGCATTGAGATTTCTTTGGTAGATAGATTTACCCGTAATAAAGTAGCTAGATATTTTTCTCCTTGTGTTAAATTAGGATGCCGTTCGGATAGCCGTTGAAGGAACTCCTGGTTCTTTTCTTCAACATTCATCAGCAAGGTGCTGTTCGTTTTATCTCCATTCTGATATTGGCTGATGAAGGCATTGACTTTCTTCAGATGAGGAATCAATGCTTGTTGGTCCATCTTATATCCTTGCTTTATCATTTCTCTGATTTTCTCTAGCAATTCATTACGGCTATGCAGGAATACAGCAAAACTGGTAGCTTCCTGACGACTGTTGTCTAATGCACTTTGGACAGATTTTAATTCGAGTTCTTGCTGTCGTACTTTAAGTTCTGCCAATTCATGTTCCGATTGCTCCAGATTATAGCGGGCAACCATTAACTGCATATTCTTTTTGCGTTTATACCATTGGTATAGAAATATACTGAGTACTATCAATGAGATGAATATGATTACTAGTACAAACAGATTCCGTTTCAGCAGCTCTATTTTATAAGCTTGTTCTCTTAGTTCTGCTTTCCTTTGTTGGTTTTGATATTGTTTATGGGAAATTTCCTGTTCTACGATGCGTAATTTACTTCCACTTTGCAACTCTTTGCTGAGAGTATATAGTTGCATCAGGCATTTATAAGCGTTTTTATGGTCTCCAAGGGCATCGTATACCCAAGATAAATATTCGTAATTATCACAAATCAGTTCTTTGGCACTAATGGAAGAAGCGACTTCGTATGCTTTTTGTAAAGCCATCAAAGCATTGTTGTATTGCTTTGCATAGAAGTATTGCTTTCCCATATTGTTATAGTTTTCCCCTAATGACCATTGAGAATTCAAGTTCTTGTTGATGACAATGGCCTCATTAATTAAACTTAGCTTTTCATTAAAATCACCCTCATATAAGCATAAATTATTCAAATTGGCGGATATCCCTCTTAAATTTTTCTGACTGCGGTTTATTGTAAGGGCTTGTTTAAGGAATTGTTCAGCTGTTTTGAACTCATTCATGGAATAATGGATGATGCCACGATCATTGTAGCATAGTGCGATAGAAATGGAATCTCCGATGGATTTAAAAATTGAGATGGCTTTCTCACTCATTTCGATCGCTTTGTTGTAGTCGGTCAGTTTGCAATAGAGTGCTCCTATCAGTGCGTAAATTTGTCCATTCAACTCTTTATTGGTAGGAGTTGCATACTCCAAAGCGTCATATAGATTTTTAATGCTCACATCAAAATTGCCTAATAGCTTTTCTGCCTGACTGTAATAGAACATTGCTTCAGCTTTTTGATCATTTTGCCTTTCTTCAGGAAATAATTCAATTACCTTGGCAGCATAGTAACTAGCCTGCTTCGGATTATTGTATAAGGCATCAACCGACTTTTTAATCAGTGTCTCGGCTTCTTGTTGCCTATTACGGGCATGAACCCATGAAAGGTTCAACAGGCAAAGGAGGATATATATAGGTAGGTTGTTTTTCATAATCAAGCGTATTTTTGCAAAAATAGTGATTTTCTTTGTAAAAAGACACTCTTGTTTCTCTTTTAAAAGAATATCTTTGCAAGCAACAATAAAGATGAACTATGTTATTACCTTATTTGAATAAAGGCCTGATAGAAGCCGGTTGTGATGAGGCGGGTAGGGGATGTCTGGCAGGATCTGTATATGCAGCTGCTGTTATTTTACCTGTAGATTTTAAGAATGAATTGCTGAATGATTCCAAGCAACTGACGGAGCATCAGCGTTATGTGCTGCGAGAGATTGTGGAAAGGGAAGCATTGGCATGGGCTGTAGGTGTAGTGACTCCTGAAGAGATAGACGAGATAAATATCCTTAATGCGTCTTTTCTGGCAATGCATCGTGCTGTGGATCAATTGAAAATTCGTCCTCAACATTTATTGATTGATGGGAATCGTTTTAAAAAATATCAGGATTTACCGCATACTACAGTGGTAAAAGGAGATGGAAAATATCTGTCTATTGCTGCTGCATCTATTTTGGCGAAAACCTATCGTGATGATTATATGAATGGTCTGCATAAAGAATATCCTTTTTATGATTGGAATAGTAATAAAGGTTATCCTACTAAAAAGCATCGTGCGGCTATTCGTGAATATGGAACAACGCCATATCATCGGATGACTTTTAATTTGTTGGGGACAGATCCCCAATTAGAGATTCCTTTCTAATTTAAAGAATATATAGGAGGATGGGATGACTTCTTTGCATTTCATTTTACGTTGTTGAAAATAAGGCGAAGAATCTGTTTGATCCATATGGGTAGTAACAGATTCTTCGTTTCATTTTTTTACAATGGTCTCATGCAGCATATCAATATTTCCCTCGCTGGTAAGAGCGGTGTCCATAAATCGTAATAACCACAAAGCAGATAAATGGCAGGATAAATGAAACATTTACGGCTGGCATATTCCAAATGGTATTCATATCAATAATACTTGCTTGTAAAGGAGGAAGTACGGAACCTCCTAAAATAGCCATAATCAGGCCGGCTGCTCCAAACTTTGCATCATCTCCCAATCCGGTAAGCGCTATGCCATAGATTGTGGGGAACATTAATGACATACAGGCTGAAACAGCTACCAGGCAGTACATACCCCAGATATCCTGGAAGAAGATGACTCCGGCGGTGAAGCAACAACCCGCAATGGCAAGTATGGCCAATAATTTACCTGGGTTGAGGTAGCGTAAGATGAAGGTACAGACAAAGCGGCTGATACAGAAAATAACCATCGCAATGATGTTGTATTCTTGTGACAGCACTTCGGCGGCTTTTTCTTCCATACCTTGTGACATGAACAGATGTGTACCATATTGAATGATAAAGGTCCAACACATAATTTGCGCACCTACATAGAAGAACTGTGCCACAACTCCCTCACGGTAATGATGAATGGAGAAAATACGTTTCAAAGTCGGCCCGAAATTGATGCCGTGGGATTGGTCACCATTTTTAGGCATCTTAGTAAAACGGATAATGAGAAACATCACAAAGATGACAATACCGATTGTTAAATAAGGAGCGATGAGTACGGAAAGATCCGCATCTCTCACTATTGCAAACTCCATCGGATTCAGTTGAGCTCGTTCTGCCGTATCCATTGGATTCAGCTTTGCCTGGATAAAGTTCATGGCTACATACATTCCCAATAAAGACCCCATGGGATTGAATGATTGAGCCAAGTTGAGGCGTCGGGTAGCGGTAGCTTCCGTTCCCATGGACAAGATATAAGGATTAGAACTGGTTTCGAGGAAAGAAAGTCCACAAGTCAGGATAAAATAGGCTAGTAGAAACGGATAATAATTGCCGGTCATTTTGGCGGGGAAGAATAATAAGGCTCCTACGGCATAGAGGCCTAACCCTAACAGGATGCCAGCTTTATAAGAATATTTCCGGATGAACATTGCTGCCGGAAAAGCCATGGCGAAGTATCCGCCATAAAAAGCAACTTGTACCAATGCGCCATCGGTAACACTCATCCGAAAGATTTTCGAGAACGCTTTCACCATCGGATTGGTGATATCATTGGCGAATCCCCACAGGGCGAAGCAGCAGGTGACTAATATAAATGGTAGCACGTAGCTGACTCCATCTTTGTGCAGGATGGGTTGATCTGTATCTTTCATTTCTTAAATTAAAGATTGAGAATTAAAAATTAAGAAATGAGAATTGAAAACAAAAAAGGATAGGCATATAACCATTTCTCAATTTTTAATTTTCAATTCTCAATTTATTAACTATTTATAAATAGGTCCGTAAGTTGAGCAAGCCCTGTAGTCGGAACCTTCCTTATCCATACCGAAAGCATTCCATGATGCCGGGCGGAAAATCTTGTCGTCTTCTACATTATGCATACAAACAGGAATACGTAGCATAGATGCCAGAGTAATTAAATCCTGTCCGATGTGTCCATAACTGATAGCGCCGTGGTTGGCTCCCCAGTTGTTCATTACTGAATACACATCACGGAATGCAGGTTTATCGCATAGGCGGGGTACAAACCAAGTAGTAGGCCATGTGGGGTCTGTACGCATGTTCAGTACCTGATGGATTTCCGGATCAATATCTACTGTCCAGCCTTCTGCCAGTTGCAATACTGGGCCTAAGCCTTTTACCAGATTAAGACGCATCATGGTGACAGGCATACCGCCTTTAGACAAGAAATTGGAAGAGAAACCACCTCCACGGAAATAGTCGCGATCTGCCGGATACCAAGTTGTAGCTTTCAGACAAGCTTCTACATCGGCTTCAGTCATTTCCCAGTTAGGTTTCATGCAGGGCTCTCCCGCTTCATTATGGCTCTCACCGGTAGCGTCCAGAGTGGTTGCACCAGAATTGATAAGATGGATGATACCGTTTTTAGCCATTCCGGTAAGTTCTTTGCCGGTAACACGTTTCACCGCTTCGGGGCTCCAGTAAGTACGGATGTCGGAGAACATCTGTCCACAACCACTCAGCAGGTGACCGAATAACATGGCAACACCATTGCAAGCATCATTTTCGGTAGCCAGAACGTATGCTTCGCGAATACCGTTCCAGTCGAAAGTGGTGTTAAGCAGTGCTTCACTGAAGTCACCGTTTGGTTTCCAGTCAGTCCATTGGCGTTGTCCCTGGAAGCCGGCTGCGATGGCATTATGGCCGATAGCTTCTTCTTTGAATCCCATTTCAAGCAATTTCGGGTTGCCCACCATCAAGTCACGCATGATGATAGTCATTTTTACAATAAATTCCCAGTCGGCATCCTTCTCTTCACGGGTTTTGCGCTTTTCGGGACGGTTCTTAAAGTCTTCCCCTTCGTTGGGCTTGCAATATTTTTCAGTCCAGGCCATTGCCTTGGCATATTCTTCATGGTCATAGATTCCTTCTTCCATACGGCGCAGGATCTCAGTTTCGTCCACGCTTTCATTACGTATTCCCAGATATTCCTGGAAAAAGTCAGGATCGACAATAGAGCCGGCGATACCCATGCAGACACTACCGAAAGAAAGATAGCTTTTTCCGCGCATATTGGCTACAGCCATGGCGGCACGGGCGAAACGCAATAGTTTCTCTGCCACATCAGCCGGAATCGTGTTGTCATCCAAATCTTGTACATCGTGTCCGTAAATACCGAATGCAGGCAGCCCTTTCTGTGCGTGCCCGGCTAATACGGCAGCCAGATAAACGGCTCCCGGACGCTCTGTACCGTTGAATCCCCAGACTGCTTTCGGCCAGTGCGGGTGCATATCCATTGTTTCGGAGCCATAGCACCAACAACTGGTTACGGTAATGGTGGCCCCTACTCCTTCGCGTTCGAATTTCTCGGCACAAGCAGCGCTTTCGGCTACACGACCGATGGTGCTGTCTGCTATTACACACTCTACGGGGCTTCCGTCACCGTTTTTCAAGTTGGATGAAATCAGTTCGGCAACAGCTTTTGCTAGGTTCATAGTCTTGTCTTCAAGGCTTTCGCGGACACCACCCTGGCGACCGTCGATAGTGGGACGAATCCCGATTTTAGGATACTTTTTCATGATATACATAGGTTTTAGTTATTAAATTGAATTTCTTAAATGGACTTCGGTAGGAAGATAAGTTCTTATTTCCTGTCCGGTTAGCACAAATTCTGCGGCTTTCCTCCCCAGCTCTTCCCAGTTGATACTTAGTACGGTGATCCCTTGGTCTATTACCTCGTAGGCAGGAGTGTCATTGTAGGCTATCAGTCCGAAATCTTCTCCGCATTTCAGCCCGGTCGTCCGGCTTTGCTTGATTATATTGACTACCTCTATCTGACGGATTGCAATGTACACTTCTCCTTTGCGGACTTGTATCCGGTCTGTATTTTCCACAATGGCTGAATCAATGTGATAATCCTGACAGAAACAATTGAAATACTGACAACTGCTACGGGGGTGTTTGATGTCTTCGGGAAATAAAAGTACTAGTCTCTGATATTTTCTCAAATGTTCTTTTAATGCGGCCAATGCATGATAAAAGGAATCGTCAAAATCCTGACATACGTATGAATAATCCTTTTTATCGAACTTCCCGAAATCCAACAGCAGTAACTTAGACGAATCTATTTTGTAAAGATGGGGGGATAGTTTCTCATTGTCGAAGTTCATCACAATGTATTTGTTGTATCTGCCTATTGATTCACGTAAGATGGTATTGAAAAGTCGTTCATTATATTGATGAAACAATAAATCTACTTTGTAGTTGATGGATAGTTTTTTGATAAAACTATTATATAACGAGTATTTAAAGGGAGAATACTCGTCCAGCAGAAGCAGAATGTTTGTAAGCTTGTTGGTAACGTAGTAACCTTTTCCCGGAGTAGAGTCTATTATTCCCCGGTCTTTTAAATCAATGAATGCTTTGAATACTGTATCCCGCGATACTTGATAGTCACGGCTCAGTTTGTTGATGGACGGTAATGTGCAGTCCGATCTATATTTGCCCATGGAAATCTCCTGACTGAGTAAATCAGCCAGTTGTTTCACTTTAGTGGTCTGCTGTCCAAAGGTAACTTTCATGAACTGTTTAAGGTTTTACACGGACAATGCAAACTGTGCTGAACTGTCCCGATGCAAAGGAATGCAATTTATTCATAAACAGCAAGATAAAATGGTATGTTTTATAACACAAGAATCGATGCTTCTATATCGATTTCCGGAAGAATGTGTAGTACGTACTAATCAAATAATATAATTAGAGTATTTGCCGAAGTATATTAACCGCATTACAGAACAAAGGGGGATAGTCGTGTCTTGCCGGTGCGCCGGATATTGTTTTGCTGGTTTGTGAAATGATTGCCGGGCGTATGAATGCAAAATTGACTCGGGATATGGAATTTAAAAACGGACTGCATTTTATCATCAAACTTCCTTTATAAAAAATAGGTGAAACATTATTCATTGACAGGGCTTTTTTGTACCTTTGCACCCGGAAAAAGCAAGGATAAACTTTAAACAAAATAAGATTATGAGTAAAAAAGCCCTTTTAATGATTCTTGATGGTTGGGGTATCGGCGATCAAGGTAAAGACGATGTAATCTTTAACACTCCCACTCCTTACTGGGATTCTCTGTTGGCAAACTATCCGCACTCTGAATTGCAGGCTAGCGGTGAGAACGTTGGTTTGCCCGACGGACAGATGGGTAACTCCGAAGTAGGACACTTGAATATCGGTGCAGGACGTATCGTTTACCAAGACTTGGTAAAGATTAACCGTGCATGTGCCGACAACAGCATAATGAAGAATCCCGAGATTGTTTCCGCTTTCTCTTACGCAAAGGAAAATGGCAAGAATATTCACTTTATGGGATTGACTTCAAACGGTGGTGTACACAGTTCATTCGATCATTTGTTCAAACTTTGCGATATCTCTAAAGAATATGGCATTGAAAATACATTTATCCACTGCTTTATGGATGGTCGTGACACAGACCCGAAGAGTGGTAAAGGCTTTATCGAACAACTGACTGCGCACTGCGAAAAATCAGCCGGTAAAATCGCTTCTATCGTTGGTCGCTTCTATGCTATGGACCGTGACAAGCGTTGGGAACGTGTGAAAGAAGCATACGACCTGTTGGTTGAAGGTAAAGGAAAGCAAGCCGCCGATATGGTTCAGGCTATGCAGGAATCATACGATGAAGGTGTTACAGACGAATTCATCAAACCGATCAATAACTCTACCGTAGACGGTACCATCAAAGAAGGTGATGTGGTTATCTTCTTCAACTATCGTAACGACCGTGCCAAGGAATTGACTGTTGTGCTGACTCAACAGGATATGCCGGAACAAGGTATGCATACTATTCCGGGCTTGCAGTTTTATTGCATGACTCCGTATGATGCATCTTTCAAAGGTGTTCATATTCTGTTCGACAAGGAGAATGTTCAAAATACATTGGGTGAATACCTGGCTGCTAACGGTAAGACTCAACTGCACATCGCAGAAACAGAAAAGTATGCTCACGTAACTTTCTTCTTCAATGGTGGTCGTGAAACTCCGTATGATGCCGAAGAGCGTATCTTGGTTCCATCTCCGAAAGTAGCTACTTACGACTTGAAGCCTGAGATGAGTGCTTATGAAGTGAAGGATAAATTGGTAGAAGCTATCAAGACCCAGAAGTTCGATTTCATTGTTGTGAATTACGCTAATGGTGATATGGTAGGTCATACAGGTATCTATGAAGCTATTGAAAAAGCAGTGAAGGCTATTGACGAGTGTGTAAAAGATACAGTGGAAGCTGCCAAAGCTAATGATTATGAAGTGATTATTATTGCCGACCACGGTAATGCCGACCATGCACTGAACGAAGATGGTACACCTAATACGGCTCACTCTTTGAACCCTGTTCCATTTGTATATGTAACAGAGAACAAGAATGCCAAAGTAGAAAATGGGGTATTGGCAGATGTTGCTCCCTCTATCCTGCACATTCTGGGTATGCCTCAGCCTGCTGACATGACCGGACGGGATTTAATAAAATAATGTAGGAAGTATATTTATTTGTCATTCTGAACAAGGTGAGGAATCTGTAATGAAGCATGGATTCGCCACTTTGTCCGGAATGACATTTTAATTTAATAAGAGATGATACAGATAGATGATGTTGTAATCTCCTTTGATGTGTTTCGTGAGAAATTTCTTTGTAATCTCGATGCCTGTAAAGGTGAGTGCTGCATAGAAGGGGATGCCGGCGCACCGGTGGAACTAGAGGAAGTGGAAAAGCTAGAGGAAGTGCTTCCTGTTATTTGGGATGAACTTTCACCCGAGGCCCGGGCGGTAATTGATAAACAAGGAGTGGTTTATACAGATGAAGAAGGCGATTTGGTAACTTCTATTGTCAATCATAAAGATTGTGTATTTACCTGCTATGATGAGAAAGGGTACTGTTATTGTGCCATTGAGAAAGCCTTCCGGGCAGGTAAGACCGATTTCTATAAGCCAATCTCTTGTCATCTTTACCCCATCCGTATAGGTGATTATGGCCCTTACAAAGCGGTGAATTACCATCGTTGGGATGTATGTAAAGCCGCAGTGTTATTGGGAAAAAAAGAGAACCTTCCTGTATACAAGTTCTTAAAGGAACCGTTGGTGCGGAAATTTGGTGAAGAATGGTATAAAGAGCTGGAGGTTGCGGCAGAAGAATTGAAGAAAAGAGGAATGATTTAAGCATCTTCGATTTTTATCATTCCTGATTTATTACATTAACCGAAATTTAATACTACGAAAATACCCCATGAAAAGACTACTCTTGTCATGCTGTATTCTATTATGCGCCGTTTCGACCTTGAAGGCGCAAGAACAGCCATTAATCAGTCCGGACGATTCTATCCGTAGTTTGGTGGGACGTTTGTTTCCTAATAGCAATCCGAATCTTTCGGCACACATGAACCTGCAATTCTCTACTTCGGGAGTTGCCAACTTTATTGAAGGAGATTTAGAGGATGCCTCTTTTAAACTGAATCGTGTGAAACTGGAGATATTAGGTTCTTTCAGTAAACAATTCTCTTATCATTTCCGTCAGTCATTTAATAAATACAGCAATCCTCACTCGTTGGACAACTTATCCTCTTCCATTGAGTATGCTTTGGTGAATTGGAAAATGTCTGACCGGTTTACTTTGACCGTCGGGAAACAAGACATCGCTTTGGGTGGTTATGAATATTATGTTAATGCCATCAAAGTCCGCGAGTATAGTGAGTTTAATGATAACATCAGTTGCTATCAGGCAGGAGTAGCGGGAAGATTCAATCTGTCATCCACCAATGAGTTGGTGCTTCAGGTAGTAAATAACCGTAGTGGAGAAAATGATGAAACCTATCTTTACGGTTTGCCACAAGGAGTGGAAAAAGCTAAAGTTCCTGTTCTGTCAACAGTCAATTGGAACGGGTTCTTCTTTGATAACGCGGTACAATTACGATATGCGGCCTCATACGGGCAGCTGGCGGAAGGCAAGAATCTTTATTGTTTTACGGCGGGTAATATTTATGAGAAAGGCCCTGTTATTGCTTATATTGATTTAATGTATTCTCGTGAAGGACTGGATAGCAAAGGTATTATCAGTGATTTGCAAGGTCCTGTTTTAATGACTCCATCTACGGCGCAGAATGCAGAATACTTTACTACGGTGGTGAATTTTGACTATCGTATCCATCCTAATTGGAATCTTTACCTGAAAGGTGCTTATGAAACAGTGGGTATCTATAAAACAAACGGACCTTTTGAGAAAGGACTTTATCGTACTACATGGAATGTGCAGGCTTGTGTGGAATATTTCCCGATGCGTAATAGTGAACTGCTTATTTTTGCTCATCTTTTATATAAAGGGCATCATTTGACCCGGCGTGCGCAGGCTTTGGGAGGTATGAGTCCGGACACGCAACGTATTTCTATCGGGTTGGTTTACTCTATTCCCGTTTTTTGATGTTCCTTATCATATCTTCACTCCGTTCCGTTTGATATTTCACATGGGTGAAGCAACTGCTTCACCCATGTGACAACGGCTGTTTACCTAAGTGAAATCGCTTCTTCACCAAGGTGAAGCAATGAACGCAGCCGGACAAAAATACAAGAAAAAAGGCTTACCTTTTTATTTCAATGAGGTTGTTTCCCCTTTTCATTGCAAGACCGGGGAAATACGCTATATTTGTGAAATAATTAATTACTTCAACTAACAACACAGAATATTATAATGAAAAAGACTGTCCTTTTTTTTCTGATGATTATATTGATAGCCTCGTGCCATCAAGAAGAAATTCCTTCTGTTTCCGATAAACCGGAAGGGAATCAGCTGATTTTTGATTTATCAGATGAAGATGTACTTCAGGGTTGTATTTATGTGAAACTGAAAGAAGAACCTACAGAAGAGGTGCAGGTAAGGAGTATTGGCAACACGGTAAGGACAGGAATTAAGGTGTTGGACCGGGCTGCCTCTTCTTTGAAAATAGAGAGAATGGAACGTACGTTTCCCTACGCCGGCAAATTTGAAGAACGTACTCGTAAGGAGGGGCTTCATTTATGGTACAATGTTTGGTTCTCCAAAGAAACATCAGCGACTCGTGCTGCTGCTGAAGTGGCTTTTCTAGATGGTATTGAAATGGCTGTTCCTGTTCCTAAAATAGTTTCCAGGGCAAGGCCGGAAACAGTATGGGATATGTATGGTGCCAGAGTGGGAGAGTGGTTGTTCGATGATCCGGATTTATCCAAACAATGGTATTTTGATAATCCCGGTACAGAATCCTGGCAGAGGGAAAGTGCGGATATCCGTTTAGTTGATGTGTGGAAACAATACAATGGGAATCCGGCTATTATTGTAGCGGTTGTAGATGGCGGTATTAATCAGGAGCATCCTGATTTGCTGGATAATTTATGGACGAATCCGGGTGAGATACCAGAGAATGGTATAGATGATGATGGCAATGGGTATATAGATGATGTACATGGTTATAATTTTGTAGATGATAATGCAATTTTGGTCCCTCATCGTCACGGAACTCATGTGGCGGGTACCATTGGTGCGACAAATAATAATGAAACAGGTATCAGCAGCATTGCAGGAGGGAACGGAACTCCCGGAAGTGGGGTGAAACTCATGAGTTGCCAAATTTTAAAAAGTCTGACTTCCACTGGAGGAGAAGTCGCTTCTGATCCGTTTATTGCTGCCGCTATTAAATATGGTGCTGATAATGGAGCTGTTATCAGTCAGAATAGTTGGGGATACGCTGTCGGAACGGGGAGGAATACCTCTTCATATATTAATCCTGTACATAAGGAAGCTATTGATTACTTTATAAAATATGCCGGATGTGATAACAACGGAGAGCAACTTGACGGAAGTCCAATGAAAGGAGGAATTGTATTGTTTGCATCAGGCAATGCGAATACTTCTGACCCCAGGATAGCGGCGCCGGCTGATTATGACAAGGTAGTTGCGGTTGCAGCCATTGAGGCCGATTATAGAAAGGCTTCTTATTCCAATTATGGTACATATATGGATATTTCTGCTCCCGGAGGAGCATTGAACGGAGATGGGCGGATATGGAGTACGACCACAAAACTGGCCGGTAATTATGAATATCTGGCCGGTACATCTATGGCGTGTCCGCTGGTCAGCGGTGTGGCAGCACTGGTGATAGAGAAGTATGGGGTAGGCAAGAAAGGGTTTACACCGGAAACTCTGAAGGAAATCCTCTATCAAAGCGCATACGATTTGGATGAATATAATCCGAGGTATACCGGCCAGTTGGGGCACGGATGCGTGGATGCCACAGCTGCTTTAAAGATAGATGTTTCTAATCTTCATCCTTTTACATTGAAGTCCAATCAGGTAACTGATAATACTCTGATATTTAGTGTAAGCAGCAGTATGGCTGGTAATGGAGAACTGACTTTGTATAATGGCATTGGCAATAAGGTGCTGAGTCTTCATTTGGAACTTGAAGCCGCCTCCTTGCATTCTGTGGACATAACCAAGCTTTCTGCCGGATATTATACATTGGTGTACCGAGCGAACGGGATGGAGATCAGAGAGAAATTTATCAAGTACTAATCCTGATAAAATGAAATAGGACATGAAACGAATAGGACTATATCTGTTTATAATAGGCATAACTTTTACTAAAGCTTATGGACAAGAGGATTCCGGACCTGTCAATACCGGAGCGGCAAACTATCTGACTATACCGGTTGATGCGCGCAGCGCAGCCATGGGAGGTGCCGGTGTGGCGATTTCGAGGGGAAATAATGCCGTTTTCCATAATGGTGCGGCAACTTTATCGGAGCCCATGCACAAAGGTGGGGTTACGTATACTTATTCCCCGTGGATGCGTGACTATGAGTCTGGATACTCTCTTCATAGTTTAGGCGGTTTTTATAAAATTAATAAGCGCAATGCCATTCTGTTAGGTTTCCGTTATTTCGGCTATCCGGAGATGGATGGAATAGGGGAGGATGCTTCGGGAATACATCCCAAAGAAATAGCTGTGGTGGCAGGTTATGCATACGAGGTCATAAAGAATCTTTCGGTTTCCGCTACTTTTAAATATCTGTATTCGGATATGGGTAAGATAGGAAATAGCAACGGTGCGAGTTCTGTGGCTTTTGATTTGGGGATATTATATAAGCGTGAGATAAAGGATTGGGAAGGTGCCGGTTGGTCGGTCGGGATTCATGCGAGTAATCTTGGACCGAAAATAAAATACCTAACCTCTAAAGAGGCTCTTCCTGCAATGGTCAAAGTAGGAGGTGCTGCTGACTTGCCTTTTGCATCAATGCATAGGTTGACTTTGACCGCTGATCTGGGTTACAGGCTTTCCCCCGATGATGTACAGGCGTTAAATGTAAGTGCCGGGGCGGAATATGCATGGATGGAGCATCTCATGTTGCGTGGCGGTTATCATTATGGTGATAAGAATAAAGGAGATGCCAGTTATGCTACGGCCGGGGCAGGAGTGGAATATGCAGGTGTGCATTTGGATTTTGCGTGGATGTTTGCGGGACATGAATGTCTTGCCAGAAATACGTTTTGGATTTCTTTAGGATACTCTTTTTAACTCTTGCACGGTTAGTCCTAGAAGCCTATATACATATATTAGGCTTCTAGGTTATCGGTTATTAACAGGAAGATTATGAGTTATCTTTACTTTCTTTTTGTAGATGATTGGAATGCATTCATAATGGCTGTGGGTTTTCCGTTTTTGTCAAAGGCTCCCATATCATATCCGTTCCATTCGTAACATTCCGGTTCCCAGTACCATACACCAGCGCAAGATTCCATGTCTCGGGCTTTGTTTATAAAATCGGCAAGGACTTGGGCGGAAGCGGAATCATTTTGTTTTACCCCTATTTCGGTTATCATGACTTTTACTTGGAAAGTCTTTGCTAGTTGGCTGATGTGTTTTAATGCTAACAAGTTCATTTCTTGCCATAATTTTGTGGAATGAGTTTGTGGATAGTGTGACAGGCCAATCATATCCAATTTTCCTCCAGCTTCTTTGAGCTGCTTGAACCACCAAGTTAAGTCGTCCCAGGCATTGTCTATGTGAACAATAACGATACTTTGGGGGAAGATTTTTTTTACGGCATCGTAGCCGGTATTGACAAACTCGGCCAGATTTTGTGTGTTTTGTGGATATTTCACTCGCTCATTGGTACTGTTTAAGCCTTTGACATCACATTCTCGGATATCATAGAATGCACCGCTGAGTGCGACATTCTCATCCCACAACATTCCTGGACGGATCTCGTTACCCACTTGTACCCATCGTGGGGATATGTCTTCCGCCTTTAATGCTTGCAAGATGTCGATGGTATGGGCGGCAATGGCCGTCTTTAGTTCCGCTACTGATTTGCCGATCCATGCCTTGGGCTTGAACTGTTGTCCGGGATCAGCCCATGAGTCGCTGTAATGGAAGTCTACCATGACATCCAGACCTTGTTCTTTGGCTCGTCGGGCTTTGTTCACAACGTCTTGTTTACCGTTCCATCTGTCTTTGGGATTTACCCATACGCGCAGGCGGATGGCATTTATGCCCAGCTCTTTCATCAGTTGGAAGCAGTCGGTTTCTATGCCTTCATGATTGTAAAACTTCAACCCTTTTTTTTCCATTTCACTCACCCAACTGATGTCGGCTCCTTGAGTAAAACTGGTTTTGGAAGGTGCTGGTGTATCGGAATTATCTGTTCCGGACTGTTCGTTGCCGTGGCTTCCGCAAGCTGACGAGGATAATACCAGCAAAGCGGTTAGCATATAATTCTTGAGGTTATGATATATTTCTTTCATGTGTTTTCGTATATTAGTTTTTTAGAAGATAGACAACGGAGGCATATCCGTCTAGTTTTAAATAAAAGTTTCCATGGTCTTCCTTCTCCTGTACATTTCCGGATACGGCGATAGCTTTCTCCGTCCTGTCCGTCAAGGGAATCTCTATTTCAGAATTGCCAAAATTATGAATAACCAATAGTTTCTCGCTATCTTTAGTCATGTACCAGGCGGCAATACTTTTGTATTTTTCTTCTCCCTCTCCCGATTCGTTGAACAGAGCATGACGGGTCATGGTTCCTTGGGCCAGCGCTGGATAGGTGTTACGCAATGCGGTAAAGATCAAGTAGGTATTCAATACTGACTGATGGTCTGCCGTCTGTTTGGTTACATCGGGGATGTTTGTGCTTACTGTGGCATCTATTTTGTCGGTATAGTGGGTGGTATAACTGTCTCCCCACAACATAGGTCCGCGTACATATTCATCTCCTTTGTCTTTGGTGCCGTATAATCCTAGTTCTTCACCATAATAAATATAAGGTGAGCCGGGAGTAGTGAGCAGGACAGCGGCTGCTAATTTCTCCTTGGCGGTAGATTTACCTAGCTTGGAGGCTGCACGATCTTCATCATGGTTGCTTAGTTTGGTTGCTGCGATGTACCCGGGACGATAGGCGGCATATTCTTGCCTATAGTTCAGGATGTCTTTGGTGAAATAACATCCGGTGGCATTATTGAGAGCCCATTCCAGACGATACCAGAAAGAGAACTCGAACAAAGCGGGCAGACCGGCATAATAGGGGGCTACTTCGTTGTATTCGGACAGTACTTCACCCACCATGTAGAAATTGTCCGTGTGTCCTTTTTGCTTGTAATAAGTGTTCATGTCTTCGTAGAACATATTCAGAAAACGGGGATTTTCGTTGCTGGTAGCACTGTGGTAGATGTGCTTGACAGCATCCAGCCGCAGTCCGTCCACACCTCGGTCTATCCATCCTTTGGCACTGTTTGCCATGGCTATGTACGCAGGGGAAGAAGTGGCTTGTTCCACCGCACCATAGTTGAGGTCGGCAAAGTAGTCGGTGGCAAACTGGGAATGATAATACCATAAGTTCATGGAATCGAACAGAATATCGGCCGCTGTTTTGTTATCAAGAGTGAATGCAGTTCCCAAAGTGACTTTGTGGGAAGCAGAAGTAGCACCGTATTTAGTTCCTGCAGGCCAAGAAGGATCGTTACTAGTGCGGATTAGAAATCCCCAAGAGGACACGAAGTCTGTGGTCAGTTCATAATGGTTGTTCCCTTTGTCATAGAATTTTTTACATATGCCTTCTCCGAAATAAAGGTATTTGGCTCCGTTTGTGCCGGGGTCAGGGTTGTCCGCATCGGCTTTTTCGGCCCGGGTTACTGTGACGGTGGGTTGCGAGGCTTTGCTCCAGTCGAGGCTGAATGTATAGATGCCTTTTACTTCTGTATCTTCGGAGGAGGTTGCGAACCATTCATTGGCGGCATATTCTTCTTTGGGTATCATGGCTATTTTTCCTTCTGCTATCTCTGTTTGAGGAGATTGGGAGAAGAGATAGTAGCTACGATAAAGATTATCAGTAGATGAGGTGGCTTCCTTGAACCAAGGGTGGGCTTTGCCCGTATGGTTCATTACATAATCCAGGTATATTTTTATGTTGCGCTTGTGGGCTTCGGTGATGAGGCGGTCGAAGTCGGCCTCTGTACCTAGTTTGGGATTGACTTTGGTATGGTCTGTCACATCATAGCCGTGATAGGACATGGCAGGATGGATGGGGGAGAGCCAGAGGGCTGTCACTCCGAGGCTGTTGATGTAATCCAGCTTGTCAATGAGTCCGTTGAGGTCGCCGTATTTGTCACCGTCTTTGTCTGCAAAGGAGTAAACTAATAATTGATAGGAGATGTCGGCACGCTTGGTACCATCCCAATTGTCGGGGGCGGCAGTGATATTTTTCCAAGTGGCGGTAGGAGGATCAGGGTTTTCGGGAGTCGGAGGAACCGGTATTTCCGGCGAATCGTCAGAACAGGCTTGTGACAGAGGTACCAAGCAAAGCAGGAATAGTATACCTACTAGAAAGAGATGGATTCGTTTCATGGTTTCTTTGTTTATAAGGGGTAAAAGAATAAGGCGGAGTACAGTATTACGGAAATTCCGCAAGCCGTAAACCGCCTTTTGTCGGTATAGGTACGGGGAGGATACAAGAAGCGTACCTATACTTGTATTGATTAGTTCTTAGTTAGGGTCAACAGGTTCATGCCGTCGCATTGAGGGATGAACCTGATGGTATAGTTTCCGGCCGTAACAGCGATGTTGCCGGCATTGAAAGTCGGTTCGGCTATCGAACCACCCCAGTTGATGTCCCAGTCATTATTGGCGCGGATTTTGATTTCACCATCCGTTAGGTTGGTGGTCAGATTCCAACTTCCATCTTCTTCGTTGTAAGTCATGTCGGTATCGGCATCCCATCCGGATGGGGTGGCGCTACCTATCACTCCGAGAGTTGAGATGAGGGTATGCTTGTAAGTCATGGCAGTCAAATCCACTTCCATCATGTAGAACCCTGCTTCCGGAGCGTCGATATTTCCTGCACCGTTTTCATCAAGTGTACCTGCCAGAGCATCACCACTTACTTTTTCCCAATCGCCTGTCCAGTTATCTTTTTCTGGGTTCGGCTTGTATTTGAATTCTCCGTTCAAATAGGCGAAACCTCTGTATTTGCCATCAAAGTTTATTCCGGCTAGCGGGCAAGTACCTGACCATGAGGTGTTATTACCTATTTCATAGATGTAAGGAGCGAAACCCAGCTCTTCCAGTGTGTAGGTGTATTCCATCATATCCAATGTCATTCTATACATGCCGGCTTGGGTTATCATGCCGGCTTGTGGATTGTTTGTTGTAAGTGTTCCTTCGGTAGCGGTATCTCCATCGGTTACGGTTCCCAATACACCAGCTCCCCAGAATTCTCCCTCGGTATTGGTCTTCGGAATAATTTTCCAGCATTGATTATCAGCGGTTGTGGTGAATACGATGGAAAATTTGGAATCTTCATAAACGTCTGTTCCCGAATGGCTGAATCCCACCATGCCGTCAGCGCTCCAACCATTTACCGAGGTTTCATCCTTGTCGTTCTTTATTGTGAACATGTCGCCTACAAGATAGTAACCGGTGTCAATAAATGGTGCGGCCGGAGTGAAATTTACGTCAAACGAACCGGCATTTACCAATAAGGCTTGTCCGTCTTTTATGGCATTGGCATATACTTGGGCAATGAAGGGACGCGCTATAGGACGTTTCCCGTAAGTTTCCACTACCAGCTTCTGAATGGTCAGGCTGTCAATCATTCCGTCTGTATTGGATTCCAGTTCTCCTGCCTTACCTTTCTCGGTAGAGAGCTCTACCCGTACATTGCCCAAGGTATATCTTTCGGGAAGTGTGGCATTAGATAGAGTGAACAATTTGATGCTGCTCCCCGGATTGGATAAATTGATGTCATCGACCTTGGATGCCGAGAAATCGGGAAGGGTTATTGCAGCTTCTTGTTCGTTGGCTTGAGGAGTTGCCCAATCAGTGTAATCATCTGTGCATGAAGACATGCACAGAACAGTCAGACCGATTAATGAATGGATTGATATATTTTTCATCTTGATTCAATTAAAAAGATTATTATTTGATTTCGCCTTCGCCGGTAGCGAAGTTCAGGTAGAGCTGCTGTCCCGCTTTGCCTGCTACTCGTGCTTGGTCTCCATCGTTGGCACGATATTCAATTTTGCCGTCGAAGACCATGAACTCGCTCTTCCACCACTCAAAGGTAGGAATTTTTACGTATGCACGCACACCGTCACCATCGCCACCCGGAACACTGGCAGCAAAAGCAGGTGAGACAAAAGAAGCGTTAAAAGTATCGGGAATGGTACATAACCAGCCTTCAGCCTGCTCTTTCCAGTCGCTGTTGCCTACAACAGGTCCCATCAACCATATTTCAGGTTTGTTAAACTGTATATCATAGACGAGGTTGCGTCCCGAAACGGAAGAGGTGATTACCATTAAGTACCATCCCGGAGTATCAGTAGCGATATTGTCTCCGTTGTCTTTGATATTGCCTGCCAAATCGCCGTTTATGCTGTTTATACCAGAAAATCCTGTTTCATTTCCATCCCAAGCTTTGCTCTGATTGAATTTGATGCCGGCATCGTCTATCCATACCATAGACCAGAATACATGAGTTGCACCGTTTACGGGAATCATCTTGGTTGCCGAATCCCAGTTCCATTCGTTAAATCCGCCTACGATATATAAGTTTTCGGGGGTATTGACCGGAGGAAGCGAGAAAAGTAAATGTACTTTATTCAATGACACTACATTGGAAAGTATTTCGGTTCCTTCTATTGCTTTGTTATCACTGGTCATCATAACTGCTCTCAAGCGGATATAGACCGCTATATCCATCGGAAAATCAACATCGGTTGCACCTTTGTTTACTTTCATATCTGTAAGTGTACTAGCTAAAAGAGGTGCGTCTATACTGATTTTTGTTCCTGCATTGACATTACCTATTTCTGTAAAATCGGTCATGGATTCATCGAATGCCACTTGCACATAGTATCCAACGTTGGCGGGGAAGCCGTAGTCGGGTTGTGAACAGGATATTTCGATAGAGGAAGAATTGGCCAAATCGATTACTGTACCGCTGATAGCTGGAGTGTTTAGGACAAATTCGGTGGGTGAGATTAGCGTTGGGTTGGAGTCGCGATCATCATCACATGCGGTGAATATACCCAGTCCCAATCCGATAATCAAAAATGATTTAAGTATTTTATTCATTGTATTTTCATTTAATATTTATAAAACAAAAAGTTTTCAGTATCCCGGGTTCTGAGTCAAATTGGAGTTGGCAGTCAACTCATTGGTCGGGATGGCAAAAATATTAAGATGTGCATCAAAACTACGTCCTTCATAAGATCCGCCTTTCCATTGCCAAGTGTAATTGTTGTTGCCTCCATAGCGGTTGAATCTAATTAAGTCCATACGGCGGCGGCCTTCAAAATAGAATTCTCGGCTCCATTCATCGCAAATATCATCCAGGCTATATGCATTTGTACGGGTAGAAGCATGTGCACGACTTCGGATGGAGTTAACTGCTTGTGTACCTTCAGATGTAGTGTTTCCTCCATTCAAGCGAGCATCGGCTTCTGCAAAAGTCAGATAGGCTTCTGCAACACGTAGCAAGAAGTAGTCGGTATCGGCGAAGGTGGCATCATGTCCGGCTGAACCGTCTGTTTTGAAGTTGGTGAATTTTGCAATAGCATAACCACTTTTAAAGGTAGATACATCTTCATTGTTTAAGGTACGTCCCACACCGTCGAATAAAGCACGGTCGTCTTTGGCTGCTACATACATGTCGTAGCTTGGCAGTTCGGGGGCATCATTCTGAGGGAAGAATTTGCGGATGAGGTCAGGACGTGCGCGGTTACCGCCCCAGTTTTGTGCAGAAACACCGTTGGTGGCTGTCAGGTCATTAGGGTTTGCATGCATCTCACCATCAAAGCAACCAGCTATCAAGAACAGGGAAGTACCCCAACTGGTGGTTGTCAGACCGTCTTGAAGTAAGGGTAGAAGAGCTTCGTAAGCAGCATCAGTTTCCCCGTTGTCACCCATGAATAACATTTGATAGGCAGTCCATCCGCCTTTTCCCACAGTATTGAGCCGGTAGGAGGATTTTATTACTTTGTCGGCATATTCTTTTGCTTTTTGCCATTGGGCCGTTCCTGTATAAATTTCCGAATTCAAGTACAGGCGTGAGAGCAACAGCCAGCAGGCAGCTTTGTCTACACGACCATAACCGGCATCTGTCGATTTTTTTGCTTTTGCTTCGGAAAGGGCCGGTTCTATTCCGATCAGTTCCTGTTCAAGCCATTCATACATTTGAGCTCTGGATCTTTGTTCAGGTTTGGTCATTGGTTCCAATGTAAAGGGTATGTTTCCCCAACCATCCATCAGTAAGAAGTAGTGTAGGGCACGTACAAAGCGGATTTCGGCAGACATGGTGGCATCTGTATCTCCAGCCATAGCCAGATATTGGTTACAATAGGTGATGCCGGTAGTCAGACGGGCATAGAACCCGTTTAACATAGGATGGGAAGCATTGTAAGTATTGTAGCAGAAACTGGCTACACCTTCATCTCCCCAGCCGCAGATAGCTTCATCAGTGGTCAGTTCGTTGGAATTGAACAATTGGCGGATAAAGCCTGTCGTACCACCATCCAAACCGTCAATATCACAGTCACCGTTAGCACCACCGTTTCCGGCTAATGCCATATTGGCGTAGCACTTGTTGAACAATCCGTTTAAATCAACATTGGTATCGATGTTCGGATCGATAGGATCTACATCTAAGTCTCCGATACATGAGGTTGCCCCCAAAGCCAACATCATGAATGTGGCAGGAACGATATTCTTTATGTATTTTTTCATATACTGCATAATTTTGCGAATTAGAAATTCAGGTTAAGACCAATAATAAATGAGATAGGACGCGGATAGAGATTGTTATCGAATCCGTTATTGATTTCGGGGTCGATGCCATCATAGTTTGAAATGGTGAAAACATTCGATACGGTTCCATATACGCGTCCATTCAAACCGCGATAGCTTCCGTTCTTGAAGAGATTGGAAAAGCTGTATCCTAAAGTGATGTTGTCACACTTCAAGAATGAGGCGTTACGCACCCAGTAGTCCGAAGCTTTGGCGGTAATTTCGTAAGTTTGCCAATTTCTGGCTACAGCGTCTACCGGACGGTTAGACAGGTAATTCAAAGAGTTGGACCATACTTCACCAGGATTCATGTTGCTCCATCCGGCGTTGATTCCATCATAAACATAGTTACCTAGACTGGCACGCAGTGAGAATCCGAAGTCCCAATTTTTGTATTCCAGGCGGGAGGAAAGCCCCATAGTTACGTCGGGAGCAGCATTTTTATAAAGGTATTTGTCATTTTCGGTAATCTTACCGTCACCGTCCCGGTCTACTACTGCATTTTCTATCGGGTTGCCTTGTGGGTCATATACTTGTTGGTATACATAGAATGAATTAGCTGGATACCCTACTTGATTGTATTGCAGATAAAAACCCGAACCTTGACCTACTTTGATATCGGTATTGGCTACAGGAGCACCACTATCGGATACACCACTTAGATCGGTAATCTCATTCTTATTATAAGTAAGGTTATAATTAATAGTCCATATTAAGTCATTGTTTACAATGGGTTTCCAGTCTAAGGCAAATTCGATGCCTTTATTTTCCAACGAACCGATATTTTGCCATGCTTGATTTCTATAGCCGGCCATGGACGCTAATGGTGCATAGTTCAGCAAATCTTCGGTTTTACGGTAATAAGCATCAACACTGGCTGTCAGCCGTTGATCCATAATACCAAAATCAACCCCAATATTATAGGTAGTAGTGGTTTCCCATTTTAAATCAGGAGTATAGTTGTCCGGGCGGTATAGGGTTCCGTTACCTATCAGTGGATAAAAACCGTTAGTACCTGTGCTTACTGAGTATGTGGGAATCCAGTTATAATTGTTAATTTTTTCTCCTGCCTGTTGACCTGTCATGCCCCAGCCTAAGCGAAGTTTCAAGTCAGATATCCAAGATATGTCTTTTAGGAAGTTTTCTTCTTTTGCTTTCCAAGCTAAGGCTACAGACGGGAACCACGCCCAATGGTCTTTGAAGCGTGAAGTTCCATCATCGCGAACGGTAGCTGTAAGATAGTAACGGTTCATAAGTATGTAGTTGGCACGTCCGAAGAAGGAAACCAAATAACTGTCGGTCTTGTATTGATACGGAGTGTGAGGACGCTCTGTGCCGGCTAATGTGGGGTCATCGTTCGTCATCGGATAACGACCTACGTAGTCACTGTTTGTGCTTTTCCAAAAATGTTGCCATTCGTAACCTCCCATAATATCAAAATGGTGGTTATCATTAAAGTCTTTATAATATTGGGCGTATGCATTCAATGAAAGGTTGCGTTTTAGGATACTTTCACCTCCAACAGAACCATAATACATGGCACTAGGGGAAGCAGTAGATTTATTCTGTGCTTGGCGTCCTTTGGAAACATCGGCACCTAGAGATAAATGAAGGCGAAGGTCTTCAAGACCATGTACTTTATAGTCGATATCGGCACTTCCCACAAAGGCGCGGCTGTGGGCAATTTCTGTGTTAAAAGCAAGCATGGCTAATGGGTTGGCACATTCTGCCGTGCTGTTATAGATGAACGGCCATGTGGAGTCGCCTAATGATGCGGCCGATGACCATTGGAAAAATCCCCCATAATTTTGTAATGTCTGATCCAATGCATTGCCGAATTGGGCTTTGTGATATTCGGATGTGAAATTATAAGGATCTTGGGTAGGGTCCATCTTTACAGCAGCACCTACGGCTCCACCGTCGGCATATGCAGAACGTGCGTACATTCCTTTCGCATTGAGGTTCATAGTCAAATGATCGTCAAAAAAAGACGGATTAAGATTCAATGCAGCTGTGACACGTTTGAAATCAGAATTTTTCAAGATACCTTCTTGATTGGTGAAACCTACAGATACACGATAAGGAAGGTCTTTTACTGCACCCGATACGGTTATATTGTGGTCATGACTGAGAGCGGTACGGTAAATAAGATCTTGCCAGTCGGTGTTGGCTGTACCCATGGCACGATAAGCATCGCTGTTTTCTCCGTATAAATCGGTGATAAGTTGACGGTATTGGTTGCTGTCAAGTACATCAACTGTTCCTTTTTTCTGACTCAATGTGACACTACCTGAATAGGAAACTGAAGGCTTTTGCCCTTTGCGTCCCTTTTTAGTAGTGATGATGATAACACCGTTTGAGCCGCGTGAACCGTAGATAGCAGTGGCTGAAGCGTCTTTTAATACGTTGAATGATTCGATATCCTGCGGATTAATCATGGCTAGTTTGTTAGAGAGGCCTTTTACTCCCTCATTGTCCATAGCCATACCATCAATAACAATTAGAGGGTCATTAGATGCGTTCAGTGAAGAACCGCCACGTATACGAATCTGGGCGCCACTGCCTGGGGCACCATCATTACTTGTTACATTGACACCGGCTATTTTCCCAGAAATCATATCCTGTGCGTTTATTACTAAGCCTTTGTTCTTTCCATCCGGTTTCATGGCTGTTACCGAACCGGTCAGGTCATTCTTTTTAGCCACACCATAACCGATAACGACTACTTCTTCCAAAGTTTCCGTATCATCTTTCAGTATCACATTTAGTGAAGTAGCAGCCGGAAGTTCCTGGGTCAGGTATCCGATAAACGAAATAACAATTATATCACCTTTATTGGCGTTTAACAGGAAGTTACCGTCAAAATCAGTGATAGTACCATTGGTTGTTCCTTTTACCACAACATTGGCACCGATAATTGGTTCGCCTGTTGTGTCCTTTACAAGTCCTTTGACAGTCATTTGTTGGGCAAATGCGTCTATGGACAAGAAGCATCCTACTATCAGTGTGAGTAGGATCTTGAACATCAAGTTTCTTTTCATGTCTTTAAATTTAAAGTTAAATAATTATTTCAAGTTTATATTCTCAGCTAAAAACACCTATTGAAAACTGTTTTCCCAAACAATCAGATTATTTATGGCTCCTTTAATCCTTATATTTCTAATGGAATTGATCTTTCTTTAAAACCATTGAATTTTTTCTGAAAATTTTGTGATATCTGTTCAACTGGATATTGAGAGAGTTGAAACATGTATTTGTTTTTTAGATTTATTGAGATAGAATGAGTTCTCTATATTTCTGTTTATTGAAATAAATTTCAAAAAAGTATCTGCAAAAAATGATTTGTAATGAGATACAATAGGGGAAAAATTCTTTTTGGTTTTCATGATTTAATGGTATTTAGTTTTAGGTTAACGGTTATCCTCACTTTATTTTGTTTTGGATGTTGCAAATGTAGCTTTCTTGTAAATTGATTCTTTATCTAAGAATAAAAATATAAATGATTTAAATCAATTGTATTTTATAAGTGTTTGATTTATAGAATGATGTGTCTTTTTTGTATCTGAAAAAATATAAATGATTGTGAACTGTTTCGTGTTTGGACAAGAATGATTTATGGTTCTTTTATATTAATTCTTTGTCAAAACTTTAGTTTATATTGCATCAGCTAAGAGTTTTCTATAAAAAACTTTTAACCGATGCAATATAAAGGAATAAACTTAAAAGTAGTTTTATTTGTTTTTTACAACAATGATTTTGGGAGTTACCTTGTTGAAATACCACTTGATGGTATAGTTACCGGCTTCTGAAACTTTAAAATTACCATCACCGGCATCTTCAAACTCTCCTTCTACAGCTCCGGGAGCTATATCGTCTTCCCATTTCTCTTCAGGGCGTATTTTCCATTTATTACCGGCGGGCATATCTAGGGTAGCTTTTAAATAATATTGAAATTTGTTGTTTTCATCCGTTTCAGTTTCCAGTGTCATCATTGTGTCACCGCTTCCCCAGCTATTGTGGTCTCCTACAATTCCCCATGAGTTGTGAGGTTTGGAAACTTTCAATTCTCCTGTGGTATTATTGAATTCTAAATAATAACTGTTTTTGCTGTATGCTTTAATGTCCCCTCCATTACCGGATACTAAAGTAACGAGGGATTGTTCGGGTGTCATACTTTCCGGAGCTCCCCAATTGTCCGTACCCCAGTCTTCCGTACCGCAGAATTTCCAACCATCGGCTGCTTTGCCGTCGAAGTACACCATAGCGGTGTATATATTATCAGAATTTACCGAATATACTTTTTGGCTTTTGGTGAAATCCCAACCATTATAACTTCCACGGAGTGTGATTGCCGGATATTCCGGCTCACCTTCATATGGAGTGATGGTGGTTGAGACAATGTTGGAATACAATGTATCGGCAGCTGCTGAGATAGAAGACGATATCCGAAATTCGATTCCTATCGGCGCTGTCTCTATTTCATAGACTTTCAGCAGGGTCATGATTTTGCTGTTCAGGTCACTGACAGTGATAGTATGTGATAAATCTGTTTTGGATGAGGCTAAAATTACTTTATTGGCAAAATTTTTGTCTTTAACATCCATTTCCAACGCATTGATAACGCTTGCTTGATAGCCTAAATCCGGATAGCTCCAGGTAAGGGTGAATGCCTCTTGGGAAGCATTTTTTGATTCCAGTATATAACTGTCATTCAAGGATGACAGGGTAGACGGGATGGCATTTTCCGAACTATATGTCACTTGTTCCAAATCACTTTCACAAGCAGTACAAAGTAATAGGGTAAAAATAGAAGTTGATATGCTTTTTATGAATTTCATGATGATGTACTTATTGATTAATAACCTTCATTTTGTTGTAAGTTACCGTTTACGGTCAGGTCGGTAACAGGTATAGGATACACGTTATATCTCTTGTTCACTCCTACTCCGGTATTGATTCCTCCTTTGAAATCCCATGTATAGGAGCCGGAAGTAAGCAGATCGAAACGTACTAAATCTGTACGGCGGATACCTTCCCAATATAATTCACGCCCGCGTTCATCTAACAAATTACGGAAATTATTTTCCTCTAACCAATTTTCGGAAATGTTGTGTTTTTCATCTCCATAGGCACGCTTGCGAAGGGCGTTGATATATTCAACAGCACTAGCCTTACTTCCTTCTCCACCGCGTGCTACGGCTTCTGCATACATCAGGTAAATATCTCCCAAACGGAACATCGGAAAATCAGTATCTACCCATAATGTATTTTTTCCCGGTTGTCCGTTGCTGTCTAAATTGCTGAATTTGAATACACTCCATCCTTCAGTTTCAAAAGTTCCGGATACACTGGAAGTAATGTCGATAGAGCGTCCTTTATCATAAAAAATACCACGTTTATCTTGAATCTCAGAAGCTTTGGGCTCTTCATCATTTTGAAAATCAAAGAGATGAACCAGATTGCTTGTTGCGCGGAATCCTGCCCAGCCTTGGTCTACCCCACTGTGTGCTAGTAAAACATCTTTGTCTTCAGCTCCTCTGGCTCCGATGATAATGGCAGCCATACCCCATGATTGGGTCTTGTCCCCATCAAAGATGATAGGATAGATTATTTCTTTTTTGGTATCCGGATTCTCGCCATTGTCTGCTTTGAATAAATCAGCATAGTTGTCTGCCAGTTGATACCCTGCTTTGATCACTTCGTTGCATGCATTAATACATTCGCTATATCGTGCCTTACCGGTGTAAACTTCTGCATTAAGATACATGCGTGCTAATAAAGAACTGGCAACAGCTTGATCTGCTACTCCGTATTCGGAGCGTGGAGAGGGCAGATTGGGTTTGATTTCGTTTAGTTCTGCTTCTATCCAATTGAACAGGTCTTCTCTAGACAGCGGGGCAGGTTCTATGGAATAATTCTTTTCAGTGATGAATGGAGGCAATGCAAACATATCCATCAAGATATAATAGGCAAAAGCACGGTTAAAGCGGGCTTGTGCAATATAACTTTCTTTGTCAATGCTTTCGGGCGCGTTGGGAATGTTCTTTAAGAACTCATTTACCAGTGCCACTATATACATGCAGCGTTGATAAACCCCTTCAATGGGTTCCACTTTATTGGTAGTCCATGTCATATAGTTTACTTCTGTGCACCATGCATCATTCCATGCGTTCTTCATTTCATCGGTTGGCTGTTCTTGTAAAGTCCACCAACAGCGTAATAGTGCAGTATTTCCTGCATCAAGGCCTGAAATATCTGAACTGCTGCTGCCGTCTTGTCCGGATAACGCCCAAACTGAGTATATTTTATGAAGTCCTTTAGTGTAGCTTTCCGCATCGGTATAAGCTTTGTCTGCTGTTTCCACTGTGGGATCCAAAGGTAAGACATCCAAATCATTGAGACAACTTGAAAAAACAAACAGGCAAGTTGCCAGAGTTGTATAGATATATTTTCTTGTTTTCATACGTAATTCTCATTAAAAGTTAAGATTCAAACCTATAGTGTATGTGCGGGGACGTGGCCAGATGTTAGAATCTATCGCTCCACATTCCGGGTCTAATCCGCTATATTTTGAGATAGTAAATACATTTTGGACAGATGCGCTGATACGTCCTGATAGTTTGGCTGCAAACAGATTTTGGAAAGAATAGCCTAATGTAAGGTTGTCCATCTTCAAGAATGAAGCATTTTCCAGAAAATAGTCGCTGGCCATTTGTTCGCTGGTATTCAGCAAGGTAAAGCCTGTATCTTGAAAACCGTTATAAAGATTTGTAATAAATCCTTTTCCACCATAATTGTTGGAAGTGCTATTGCCTGATGCCACGCCATTGTATACATAATTGCCAAAGTTAGCACGGAGATTAAAGCCCAGATCCCATTTTTTGTAGCTGAACTGAGAACTGAAACCCATATATACTTTAGCCATCGGACTTTTGTGGGTTAGATAACGGTCGGCTTCGGTAATTTGTCCGTCATTGTTTCGGTCTACAAATGCATTTTGGATAGGCTTGCCGTTTTCATCGTATACTTGTTGGTATAAATAGAATGTTCCAGGCATTTCACCTACTTGGTGTTTTTGGTTTGTGCCGGCATCAATACCTTGGTAGTCGGGATTGAAAGTGGTAGTCAGCTTGGTAATCTTGCTATCATTCCAAGTAATATTATAGCCTACCTCCCATGTGAAGTCTTTGCTTTGGATAGCTATGGCATTTACATTGGCTTCCACACCTTTATTTTTCATTTTACCTACATTAGCGGTAATCAAGTTGATAAAATTCGTTCCCGCTGCGGCACTGAAAGTCTTTTGTATGTTTCTGATAATATTCAATACTACCGTTGATACGGTTATTTAAGAATCCGAAGTCGATGGCTACATTGTATGTAGTTGTTTGTTCCCATTTTAAATCAGGACTGTAACCGTTTGGCTTCAAAAGCGTAGTTCCTAAATAGGTTGTATTAGGATTAGTGCTGAATGAATAGGATGTGATATATTGATAATCTCCAATTTCCTGTTGTCCGGTCACACCATATCCTAAGCGTAATTTTAATTTGGAAAGCACATTTTCTGTAGCTTTCATAAAGGGTTCATTACTGATGGTCCAAGCTAAGGCGGCTGAAGGGAAAAGTCCCCAACGATTGTTTTCACTGAATCGTGAAGAACCGTCACGACGTAAAGTGGCAGTCAGCAAATAGCGGTCCATGAAATTGTAATTTAAACGCCCGAAGAATGAAATAAGATAGTTTTCATACGGAATGCGACGGTGGTCATCACGGATGTAATGCCGTTCGTTTTCGTCATAGGTATATCCTTCTTTTGCACCTAAGTCCTCTGTAGGGTTTGAATAGGTGATATCATGATTGGCATAATAGAAATGTTGCCAGGAATAACCTGCCATTATATCGAAATTACTTTTGATGGATTCTATGTTTTTTGCATAGTTCATGTAGAAGTCCAGCAGGTGGTTACGACGCAGATTGTTCCAAGTATTGCCTTGTCCTAAACCGGTGAATGTTTTATCTAGTGAGCTTTGAACCGAATTGGAATTTACAAAATTACGACCGGTTGTTTTTGCCACGTCATAGCCTAAATTCAAGTTGGCATGTAAGTCTTCCAGACCATGTATTTTATAGTCCAATTGAATATTACCCAAACTACGTTTGGTTGTACCGTGATTGTTTCTATCGTATAATAAAGACAATGGATTCTGAGTCGCCAGATCGGCTTGTGCTCCTTGTACTATTCCCCAGTTCCAATAGCCATTATATCGATTTTCTTCATCGTAAATGGGTTTGGTGGGGTCAAAGAAAGCAGCGGCACCTACAGCACCGGAATCTGCAAATCGGTTTTTATTGATGGTGCCTTTTACATTGATGTCTACACTCAGGTGGTTGTCGAAAAATTTAGGACTTAGATTGACAGCACCGGTATAACGTTCATATTTAGAAGTCTTTAGTGTACCTTTTTCTGTATTATAACCTAAAGAGATACGGAAAGGCATAAATCCTGCTTTTCCTGCAATTCCGATGTTTTGGTCTGTACTTAATCCTGTCTGGTAAATAGCATCTTGCCAATCGGTGCTTTGGTTAGGGTATACGTTCAGAATCCGTTGGATGTCCGCCGACTGTGCGGTTCCTTCCGGATATTGAGCCTGCATTACTTCGCGGAATGATTGTGCGTCCAATGTCTCTATACGTTTATAAGGGTCTTTTGCCGTGAAAGTTCCTGAGTAGCTAACTTTTATTTTGTCTTGTGTCCCTTTTTTAGTTTGGATGATAATAACTCCATTCGAAGCGCGTGAACCGTAAATGGCTGTCGCCGAAGCATCTTTCAAAACAGTGAAAGTTTCAATATCATTGGGATTAATGGTGGCAAGTGCATTGGGAGTGCCTGGAGCGGCATCATTTGAAACAGGAATTCCATCGATAACAATAAGTGGATCATTGCTGGCATTTAGTGATGCACCGCCACGGATACGAATTGTCGAACCGGCACCAGGGGCACCGTCACCTTGACTAACAGAAAGTCCCGGAACTTTACCCATAATCAGTTCTTGAGGAGAAGTAACAGCACCTTTGTTCATCTCTTCTGCTTTGATAGCTACCACAGAACCGCTTAGGTCATCTTTTTTCACAGAACCGTATCCAATGACAACCACTTCATCCAGAAGTTCTGTATCATCTTTTAATATAATATTCATAGAAGCGGCTGCCTGTGCTTCTTGAGACCGATATCCGATAAACGAAATGATGATAATGTCACCTTTATTGGCGTTTAACAGGAAGTTGCCATCAAAATCGGTGATGGTACCATTAGTCGTTCCTTTTACTATAACATTAGCCCCGATAATTGGTTCACCTGTAGTATCTTTGACAATTCCTTTGACAACTATTTGTTGGGCAAATGTGTTGACGGACAAGAATAATCCCACAATGAACATCAGTAGGACTTTAAACGTGGCGTTTCTTTTCATGTCTTTGTATATAAATGCTTTAATATTATTCATTTTATTTGGAAAAATACCTATTGAAAACTATTCAACCTTTTTACTTGCTTTTCTATAACCTCTTAATACCTTTTAATTCTGATTTATCTTTTACCTCTTTAATGCTGATTGCATAACCACCACCGCTTGCTGCGTGTAAGTTCAGTTTGCTTTTGTTGGTCACAATGCCTTTACGGATGGTATATGCCTGCGGATTATCTTTCCAGTCGGCATCTTTTGCGTCTGCATATACAGTTGCGATGTATTTTTTGTCCGGATCAAGGAAATCAAATATCAGTTTTGAAGAATGACCGTTCTCATCTGCCGTACAGCCGATATACCAGTCGTTGGTTCCTTTAGCTTTGCGGGCAATGGTAATATAGTCTCCCGGTTCGGCTTCCAGATATTTGGTTTCATCCCAGTCAATGGCTACATCTTTTATGAATTGGAAGGCATCCATGAAGCGTTCATAGTTTTCAGGTATGTCAGCAGCCATTTGTAATGGGCTGTACATTGTTACATACAGGGCCAGTTGACGTGCCAAAGTAGAACGTACCTGTGAATTGTTGGTAGGATTCATTTTGTTACAACGGGTTTCAAAGATACCCGGAGTGTAGTCCATCGGACCACCTATTAATCGTGTGAAAGGCAAGATGGTAGTATGGTTTACGTTGTTACCGCCAAATGACTCATATTCAGTTCCGCGTGCTGATTCGTTACCGATCAGGTTGGGATAGGTGCGGCATATTCCGGTAGGGCGTACAGCTTCGTGGGCGTTTACCATGATTTTGTAGTCCGCTGCTTTTTTCACCGCATATAGATAATGGTTATCCATCCATTGTCCATAGTGGTGCTCACCACGTGGAATAATGTTGCCTACATAGCCACTTTTTACAGAATTATATCCGTTGTCTGCCATGAATTGGTATGCCTGGTCCATGTGGCGTTCATAGTTACGTACAGAAGCCGAAGTTTCATGATGCATCATCAGTTTTACACCTTTGCTTGCAGCGTAACTTTGAAGTTCTTTAACATTAAAGTCGGGATAGGGAGTTACAAAATCAAAAACATAATCTTTGCTTTTTCCGAACCAGTCTTCCCAACCTTCGTTCCAGCCTTCTACCAATACTTGGTCGAATCCATGCTCCGCTGCAAAATCAATGTAACGTTTTACGTTGGCGGTGTTGGCAGAGTGTTTGCCGTTAGGTTTTGTTTTGTTGTAATCTGTTTCACCTAGTTTTACACTGGATAAGTCATCTGTGTAAGCCCATGAGCCTTTTCCCGTAATCATATCCCACCACACGCCGATGTATTTCACAGGCTTGATCCAGGAAGTGTCTGCTATTTTGCAAGGTTCGTTCAGGTTTAACGTAATGCGTGAGGCAAGAATGTTGCGGGCATCATCACTAACGATGACGGTACGCCATGGTGAAGTGCAGGGAGTCTGCATATATCCTTTGTCACCTTGTGCGTCCGGAGTCAGCCATGATTCGAAAATCATGTTCTTGTCATCCAGATTGAGGTGCATACAGGCATAGTCTATCAAAGCAGCTTCGTGCAGATTGATGTACAGACCATCGTCTGTTTTCATCATCAGGGCAGTTTGTACACCGGTGGGGCTGAATGCTGTTTGCGAGGAGTTCTCCGTATAAGCCTTTGAAAACAATCCTCTGATTTCCGACAGGCGGGAAACGGTATAGTCATATTCCTGTGTATCGTAATCTCCCGGAATCCAGTAAGCAGTGTGGTCACCTGCCATGGCAAATTGTGAATGTTCTTCTTTGATCACGAAATAGTTTAAGTTCTTCTGCTGCGGAAATTCATAGCGGAAACCCAGACCGTCGTTGAATAGGCGGAAACGGATGATTATAAATCTGTCATTGGCAGGCTGGTTCAATGTGACCGCCAATTCATTATAATGGTTACGGATTTCCTTTTCTTCTCCCCATACCGGTTGCCATGTTTCATCGTTGGTAGATGTCTGGACATCCTTTAGCTCGAAACCGTTATAAAGGTTTGTCTTGATGTCCAGTTTGTCTATGTCTTTTTTATCAGTCCATTCGAAGTCGGTTTTGGCGTTTGCGTCTTCCTTCTTTAATTCCAATCCCAATCTACTGGGTTTGATAACTTCCTTCTGTTTATAGGTCAGTTCATACGTAGGAGTGCCCTGACCATCTAGGGTAAATGTCATCTCCAGATTGCCATCCGGAGAGCTCAGTTTCTGTTGTGCATTCGCAATGAATGAGATACAGAGAAATGCGATAAGTGAAAGATTCTTTTTTAATTTCATAATATGTACTGGTATTAAATTATAAGCTTTTACTGATTGTTTTAAAATTCTAGAACTAGCATTCCACGCCCCGGGAGTGTTAAGTTTTTACTCAAGTCGATACTTTTATCCGTTAAAACATCATGGGCTGATGTTGTTGGAAGTACTTCTTTGTATGGAGTCAGGTTAATGGTTTGCGTTTTGTCTGTTCCATTCATGAGAACCGTTATCGATTTGTTTCCATATTTTCGTTCATAAACGTAAATCCCTTTGTTGGGAGCGAAGTGTTTCAATCTGCCTTTGGCTATGATTTCATTACCTTTTCTCCATTGGAGTAGTTTCTGCATATAAGTAAAGGCTTCATTTTGTTGCGGAGTACGGTTAGCCTCATTGAAACAGTTGCGTGAGTCATTTTTCCAACCTCCGGGGAAATCACAACGTAACAGACCGTCGCCATTGGCTTTATCTGCAGCCATCAGAATTTCTGTCCCATAATAAATCTGGGGAATGCCACGTGTAGTCAGCAGGAATACAAGTGCTTGTTTGTAGCGGTCAATATTTTGCGTGGCTTCTTCATTTAAATAAAAGCGTGAAGTATCATGGTTATCAAGGAAAACGAGCAGATTCATTGGATCTGCATATACCAAATCCTGAGTAAGATAATCGTAAAGACGATATAATCCGCCATTCCAGTCAGTTGTTTCTTCGTCAAAGGCTTTGTTCATTTGTTCCATCAGCGGGAAATCCATCACGGTACGGAGATTGGAATTTCTGGGAGCAGCCAGTCTGCTGTCTTTCTGCCAGAAAGAAACTAGCACATTACTGTTCAACCAAGTTTCACCTACTATGTTGAAATCAGGGTACTCATCGGTCACGGCTTTACACCATTCTGACATCATGTCGAAATCTGCGTAAGGGTGTGTGTCTTGACGGATGCCGTTAATCCCTGCATATTCTATCCACCAGATACTGCTTTGGATCAAATAGCGGGCTACATGGCGGTTGCGTTGGTTTAAGTCGGGCATTGATTCTGTAAACCATCCGTCTACGGCTATCTTGCGTTCATAATCAGAAGCGTGGATATCCTGTACGCTCGCTGTTTTATAAGAAGTTTGTGTGTAGTTTCCTTTAAAATTGAACCAGTCTTTGGAAGGCATATCTTTGAAAAGATAGTTTTCGCTGCCACAATGGTTGAAAATCATATCCATAACAACTTTCATTCCTTTACTGTGTGCTTGTTCTACCAGCTTGCAGAATTCTTCATTGCTGCCTAATCTGCGGTCTACTTGATAATAATCGGTAATGGCATAGCCATGATAGGATCCTTCTTTCATGTCATTTTCCTGTATGGGGTTCAGCCAGATTGCCGTAACTCCCAAGTTGGAGAGATAATCCAGATTATTTTCAATACCTGCGAGGTCGCCCCCGTGACGGGCGAACGGATCGTTGCGGTCTACCTTTGCTTCCAACATTTCCGGTACGACATCGTTCGAGGGATTTCCGTTGGCGAAGCGGTCTGGCATAATCAGATATAATACGTCACCCGAGTTGAAGCCTTCCACGTTGGAAGCATCTGCCTTACGCTGTTTTATTTCATATGGCACAACAGTTTGCTTTTTACCTTGTTTCAATGTAATATGAAAAGTCTGCGGAGTAGCTTCCGATAAATCCATATATAAGATTAGGTAATTGGGATTTTCTTGTTTCACAACATCTTTCAGAAGAATGTCTTTAGAAGAGATGCTTACATCACTGGAGGAAATATTGTCGCCATACAGTAGGATCTGTAGTTCGGGATTCTTCATATCCGCCCACCAGAAGGTTGGGGCTACTTTTTTAATTATGGCTGCGGACACTGTGTGTTGCAAACCGAATAACGCGAGTAATGCCATAAGTGCGAATGTTCTTTTCATAATATATAGAAATTAGTGTTTATATCTTCATTTCATTTGGATGTTGCAAATGTAGGAGTGGAATAGATGAGATTTGAGTACTAGAATAAAAATATAAATGTTTTATAGACTCAACTTATTGATAACTAGGTGTATTTATCTCTGCTGTATTGCTGAAAATATAAACGTCAATGAAAATATTTTCGTTGAAAAACTTTATTCTAATTACTTATATTTATATATTTGTGAATCTATAATAAGTATATAAGATGAAGAATGTAACCTATTTCTTTATATTGTTTTTGTTGATTTTGACACCTCCTTTGTTTGCTGATAAAAACAGCAATGAAGAAGTGTTGAAAAGGTTGGATCGGATCATTGATAATAAGACCGCTTATCATGTGCAGAAGGAAAAAGAGATTGTGGATTTAAAGCAACGTCTTCACCGTTCTAAAGATAATAGGGAGAAATATGAACTTTGCGGTTCTTTGTTTAACGCTTATCTGCATTATCAAGCTGATTCCGCATTGTATTATATTAATGGAAAAATGAATTTGTTGCCTCTGTTGAATCATCCGGAGTTAAAGAATGAGATTGTCATTAACCGTGCCGAGGTGATGGGGGTGATGGGAATGTATAACGAGGCTTTGGAACAATTGGAGCGGGTAGACCCGTTGGAATTGGAACGGGAAACTTTGGCTTATTATTACCGGACCTATCGGGCTTATTATGGTTGGGTGGCCGATTATACCACCAATGATGCCGAAAAAGTGAAATATTTGAAAAAGACCGATGCTTACAGGGATTCTATTCTTATTGCTACTGATCCTTGTGTAGACAGGAGCATTGTATGGGCCGAGAAAAAGATTATTAATGGGAGGGTGGATTCTGCTTTGGTTATATTGTCGGACCTATTGAAAGAAACGCCGGATGAACGGCAAAAAGGGTATATTTACTATACTTTATCCGAGGCTTACGATATGCGGGGAGATATTCAGAAAGAAATTTATTATCTGGCCTTGACCGCTATTACAGATTTGAAATCGTCTATTCGTGAATATGCATCCTTACAGAAATTGGCTCAACTGATGTATGAGGTAGGTGATTTGGACCGTGCCTATAAGTATTTGAATTGTTCAATGGAGGATGCGGTAGCTTGTAATGCCCGTTTGCGGTTTATTGAGGTAACGCAGTTCTTTCCTATTATTGATAAAGCATATAAATTGAAAGAAGAAAGAGAGAGGCAGATTTCCCGTACTCTTTTAATCAGTGTCAGCTTACTTTCTTTATTTTTGCTTGCTGCTATTTTTTATCTGTACCGATGGATGAAGAAATTATCAGTGATGCGCCGTAATCTGAGTATGGCTAATCAACAGATGCAGGAAGTAAATGCTGAATTGGCACAGACGGGGAAGATCAAGGAAGTATATATTGCCCGTTATTTGGACAGATGTGTGATTTATCTGGACAAGTTGGAGTTTTATCGTCGTTCTTTGGCGAAACTGGCAATGGCTTCCCGTATAGACGATTTGTTTAAAGCGATTAAATCCGAGCAGTTTATACGAGATGAACGGAAGGATTTTTATAATGAGTTTGATAAGTCTTTCCTGGAGTTATTTCCTCATTTCATTACTTCTTTTAATGAGTTATTGGTAGAGGAAGGAAGAATATATCCCAAATCGGGTGAGTTGCTGACTACGGAATTGCGTATATTTGCTTTGATCCGTCTGGGAGTGACTGATAGTAATCGGATTGCCCATTTCTTGGGGTATTCTTTGGCAACGATTTATAATTATCGCAGCAAGATGCGTAATAAGGCGATAGGAAACAAGGAAACTTTTGAACAGGAAGTGATGAACTTGTAGAGATAGAGATATGATTACAATAATACCAGCAAATGTAATATAAGTGTATTCATTGTTATTCCGTGCTTCAGTAAGTATTAGCTCTAACCTTGGGCGTTTGGTCGTATTTATTCTAAATGTGGCAAGTTCCCCAAACGGATAGCATTACTTGTCCAATAACACAACTGATTTTAGAAGATGAATAAGTCCCGCCTTGGGCATTGAGGATAGGCAAGTCGAATATCTTTTCAGTTAACTTGGTCTCGAAACTTTCTAATTGTTGAAATTGGAAAGCACCTATTTTGTCCTCGTTATTATTATTTTCTATTTTGTTCAGGTACTTGTCATTTTCTTCATAAGCAGCAATGGCAACTTCATAAATTTCAAACCATGCCTTTGAATCTTCGACCATTAAATCCATAAAACAGAGAGTGCAGCACCTATGTGAGAGATAAAAATAGCACCACAACTAGTAAGCTTCCAATAAGTGTTCAGCGTATCTTCGGAGATGTCTTTGGTAGAAAATAGTAACATTGATAGCATATCTATACAGGTAGATAACCATAGGCTGAAAGACAAAATACTATAAATGTAATAGGAGAGATAGAGTATTGCCATAGGTGGTTTATTTCAATATTGCGGTAATGTCGGTAGGTGTGATAAATATCTTTGTAAATCAATGGAATGGATTCTGTAAATACGACCTCATTTGTCATTTTGATTTCTTTAGGAACGGTTTTTGTCATCGAATCGCTGATGCTATTGAATGCCTGATAAAAATTATTGGACATAGTACTGATTGTTTGGCATAAATAAAAAAGCAGAGAGAGAATGAGAGTTGAATAACTCAAAATAATTCTCTCTCTGCTTGGGAGTAGTTCTACAGAGAGGAGGATATTAAATCCTTATCTCTGTGTGTTTAGACTTTGATTACTGTGCCGGATAGGGAGTCAGGTTTACAGTAATGGTGTCTTCTACTTTTTCATTTGTTGAAGTAGTGATAGTCAATTTCACTTTGACTGGGGTTGCTACAGATACTTTGTTTGCATCACCAGCATTTGCTGTAAGTTTAATATCTTTACCGTTTATATTTGCTGTCAAATATTGGGTATATTTAGCTTCGACTTCGCAAACTACATTTTGAATATCATCTTGTGTTCCAGAAATGTTATCTACACGGTAATAGATGTTCTTGTCATTCTTATCAGCAGCTTTACCATATTTCACAGTTACTATGTTACCACTACCAGAGATGATAGAAATACCAGCAGGCATAACTGTTGTATAGTTTTTGCTTTCAGCAAACATAACTTTGAAGTCAGCAATCGGGAACTGTACGCCTGCATAGGTAACCTTACCACCTGTTAACGTATAAGCCTTGTTAGTTTCCCCTTTTTCAGTTAATGTGATAGTACCGTTGTCACTAACAGCAATCTTGTCAGCATCATCTTCAATAGCTTTGTATCCACTTACAGTTCCAGCAGAGAAAATGTTGCCTTTAGTGATTTCACTAGCATAAACTGTTACAATCTTATTCAAATAGTATGACGGGTTAAATGTATAAGCTGCTGCCAATGTTGCATCGCTTGGCTTTTCAATAGTGAACGGCAAGTTAATAACAGCAATTGTTCTGAAATGATAGTCTGTTCCAATTTTAACATCTGCAACAACATTTACCTTAGCTGTAAACTCACCACCATTTTCAATGATTTTGGCTAATTGACTACCGTAATTTGTGTTGAAGTTAACTTTGATACCTGCTATTTGGGCTGCTTCAGTTGTTGTTTTACCTTCAGAGTCAACAGTAGCGATATCCTTTACAAGATCGGTTAGATTTTCAGTTTCTATCTTGCCTGTTTCAGCATTTTCATATACCCATTCTACTTGGGGGTCAAGTACCATTTCTCGATATTCATCATTCCAAACGACACGTTTGTCTGCACCCATGGCATCGAAGTAGGGCTTTAAGTCAGAGATAAATGCTTGTTCAGCAGTTTCAGTCACTTCTGTTACAACATGCTTCTTGCTTACGATAGAAGTAATTTCTTCTGCATCAGGAGTTTTTTCATTAAAGTTCAAGATTACATCTTGAGATTTAACCTTACCGAAAACATTCATATAATGAACTGTAAAGTTAACATATCCTGCAGCCTTGTCATTAAGATTGATAGTCATGCCATCGAATGATACGCCATAACGGATAGAGTCTGCTTTTGCTTGAGCATCATCATCCATTGTGATGTATGAATCGAATAGTTGACCTGCCAATTCTTTTTTAGGGACAATTGTTACAGATTCACCTGGCTTAGCATCCACGTATGATGTGAGATAAGTATCACCTTGCTCATTAATCTGGTATTTACCGAATCGAATATTAACATCTTGGGCATCCACCAAACTAAATTTAAAATCACCATTGAATGGAGAGTAAACATTTTCGTTAACAACCAATGACGCTACAGCATTGCTATTGCCGTATGATTCAACTATTTCATCATTAACAGTAATACCTTCTACAGGAATTTCATACAATCCGGTTGTAGAAGCTGCTCTGCTGCTTAATACTCCAGTAAAAGGAACTACTTTTCCTAATTTGATAGGCAGTTCTTCACCTTTAGAGTTTACAGCCTTAACGGTTTTTCCTGATAAATCGTAAGAAACCGGAGATATCTGAACTATAATAGAACTGGTGGATTGTCCTACCATATATTCACCTTTGGCAGGTTTTTCTTTAGAACCACCTTCCCATTTCGGCCATGCTGTTCCTTCTTTAGCAATGCTATAAGCAATATTGAAATTGTTTTCCAATACAGTAATCTGAGCCAATCCTTCGTTCAAGGGCAGACGAACAGATTTTTCATTCTTACCGTCTTTGTCACAAACAACCATGATAACGTAGTTGTTAGGATCAGTAGGATCAGCGTAGTAGTAAGGAACATTTGTTGCAGGAGTAGCACCGGCAAATTCTTCAAATTCTGTACCGTTCCACAAATACCACTTGCCGTTTTCCTTTTTCACTTCAGGCTGAGCATCCTTGCCTGGTTCACCCTGTGCGCCGTCCTGGCCTACAGCTTTAACGGTAGTCTTCTCACCGTTGCATACCCAAAAACCATCTTCCGAGATAGTCCATTCTGTACCTGCAGCACCTGCTTCACCGTCCTTACCGTTGGTAATGGTGTAGCTGCTACCATCATTGAAAGCAACAGTGAAACCGCCTGTGGCAGGAGTTACAGAAGTAATCCAGTTGGCAGCATTGATTTTTGCTTCCAGGTCTTTGATTTGACCTTCAACGCCATCCACGCGCGAAGTCAGCTCGTCAATGTCATCATCGTAGTCTTTACAAGACACAAATGTTCCTGTTGACGAAACCATTAAGGCTCCGAACAGGATTGCACTTAAAAACTTTTTGTTCATAATAGAAAAACTTTAAATTTATAAATTTAAAAAACTAAAATTGGTTATACATACCATTTATTATAAAAGGACTTAATTGTTTTCCTCCTGTTTCAGCGGATTCCTCTCGTGTGCCACATACTGCCGGGGCGTCATGCCCGTCACTTTTCCGAACGCCACATAGAAAGGGCTTTTCGAACCGAAGCCGCTGCGTACGGGAACTTCCTCTATGGGGCATCGTCCGCTGCGGAGCAGCTCTTTGGCGTATTCCACTCGGTAAGTGTTTACTAGTTCTTTCAGGTTGCAGCCGAAATAGCGGTTCACCACATTACTTAAATAAGTCTGGTTTGTCTCCAGCATCGCACTCAGTGTCTTCAGCGAAAGAGAGGAATCGAGGAATACTTGACGCACTTCCATCAGGTATAATATACCTTTATATATAAGAGCATCTATCCGGCGGACGTCCGTCCGCAACGCAAACTCCTTCTCCCATCGGCGAGAGGCGGCACGATAGAGCAAAGTCTTTTGGCGCACCGAAGTGTAGCGGGTCTTTTTACGTCGCAGAAACAGGTATTCCATTCAATTCTTTTTTCGTTTTTTTTATTTGCTTATTTTGTCGATCTCTTAGTAAGAGATCGACAAAATAGATGTAATATGCATAAAATCAAATAATTAAATCAATGAGAAGTGGGCTGTTGAGAGAAAGATTAAATAAGAAAAAAGGCTTTTTTTTGCTTTAGATCGTATTTTTTTAATGAAAAGTGTATTAGTTATCAAAACTTTCCTTATTTTTGCACGAGAATTATATATCTCTTACTAAGAGATCGACAAAAACCTATCTTGTATTTTGTACTCTAAACAGGTAAAAATCAATTATTTATCTCTTCGTTTTATTATATACTTAGGCGCAGAATGTAACTCATGTGTCAGAAATGAGTACCGCTTTGTACTTTATTATATGGTGTATGATTTTTTCTATCGGCATCCAGAATTCATGGAGAAGTTGGAATAATACTGGACAGAATGGAGATGTGTCAAAACCAAAATGACAGCTCCGAAAAGTTACAGATAGTAATTATAACCCTTAAAAGGGTAGTATCATTACTCAATACAGAGTTTGATACGACCCTTTCTTTAGTCTTTTAGGATGCTCAAATTTCAGATTATAAGTTCATGTTTTCAAAAACAAAGTTTTGACACCGCGGAGTGAATTTCAGTTTCGGGAAACAGAACATTGAACGGTGGTGATGGAATGAGCATATATTACTTTTCGGAAAACGCTTTACCTCTCTTTGATAATACTTACACAGCCGGCACCGATAATCAGGAACACTCCCGCCAATACCAGCATGTTTACTTCCGGAGCGACACTACCCGGACTGGTAAATATCTTCAGTACGATGCCTCCTAAAGAAGCTGCGACAATCTGTGGAACACAAATAGTTCCATTGAATAATCCCAGATAGGTTCCCATATGCCCTCCTGTTAATGCATTGGTCAGAATGGTAAAGGGAAGAGCCAGCATGGCTGCCCATGCGCAACCTATCAGAATAAAGGATGCAAATAAAGCATATTGATTATGGATAAAGAAGATGGAGATAAATCCAATGCCTCCCAATACCAGACTGAGTACGTAGGCAAGTTTGCGGTTCTGAATCATCGGGATGATCGTTGCCCAAATAACGGAACCGATGGCTTGGACAGCAAATAAGATCCCGACCCAATCTCCCGCTGTCTGGTATTGTGCGGATTGTGTATCCAGTACCACTCTGGAAACACCGTTTGTCATGGTTGTTATGACCGGTGTGTCGAACACATTCAAAGCAACTGTTCCATTGGTGTAAGTCCACATGAACATGAAGGCTGCCCAGCAGAAAAATTGTACCAGTCCTACTGTCCAAAAGGCTTTGGGAGCCTTGACCAGCAATTTGAACATATTTGTCTTTTCTTTTTTGCTTTCATGGGTGATGCCATGATATGCTGCATATTCTTCGGGAGGAAATTCCTTTACTTTGGCCGAAGTATAGATCACGCATAGAATCAGTATCAATGCGCCGATGTAGAAAGAATAGATGACAGAGTCGGGAATAACACCTTTGGGAGCAATATTACTGATGCCGATGGCGGCAAAAATAAACGGGAAAAGATATCCTGCCAGACTGCCGGCATTACAGAGAAAACTCTGAATGGAGTAAGCCAGTCCTTTTTGTTTTTCATTCACCATATCGCCCACCATCATCTTGAAGGGCTGCATGGCCATATTGATAGAGGTATCAAGGAACATCAGTGATATCAGACCGAATACCATAGCTGCACTGACTGTCATTCCGAAACTACCTGCATTAGGGAGCAGGCACATGACGCAAACAGCAACCAGAGCTCCTGCAAACAGATAGGGGATACGCCGTCCGAAACGCGTCCAAGTGCGGTCACTCAGTGCGCCTATGATGGGTTGGACGATGATTCCTGCCAGCGGAGGTAATATCCAAAAATAGCTTAAACTGTGTGGGTCTGCTCCCAAAGTGGAAAAGATACGGCTGATATTCGCGCTTTGCAAAGCGTAGGCTATCTGCACGCCAAAGAATCCGAAACTAATATTCCATAGTTTCCAGAAACCTAAATCGGGAATTTTTTTCATGGTATGTGTGTTATTGATTATCGTTGGGGTAGAGATTCACCACAGACGGCCCCAGGCTGTCTGTGGCGGATGTTTAGAATCTGCCGGCAGTGTCAATCATCTCTACCAGCTTTTCATTGAACTTCTTGTTCTTTATCAGTTCTTCCAAAGTGAGATGCATGCGATATCTCCAGTAATGTCTTGGATTGGCAGGTATGTTGATACGTTCCGCGTTCACATCGGGATAGCGGATTTCTTCGTCTATTGACAGCCAGTCCTGAAAGGAAAGGATACACAGCAATGAAGGACATTCCAGATGGTGGCGTACTATTTCCTCGCAAACCCATCCCGGGGCTGAAACCGGAACTTCTCCCCAGTGTCCCATTACATGGTTGTAGTAGCGGCAGGTCTGTTCATAATCTTCTTCCCACCATCCCCGCAGAGTAGACATATCATGAGTGGAAATAGTACAAACTGAGCGGTACGGATATTCCCACACGTGACCGAACTCATGTTTGGGATTCTTGGGCATACGTTGGATTTCCAGACTGAGTATTTGCAACTGATCCATTACCCAAGGCACACAGTCGGGTACCATTCCTAAATCCTCTCCGCACACCAGCATAGAAGTGGCTTGTGTCAGGATAGGCAGCTTTTTCATCGCTTCCTGATACCAGAACTGGTTATGGCGTTGGTAATAATAATGATTATACAGACGGTTGAAAGCGTCTTTCTCCTTCCAGTTGAGGCGCCCGAAGATGAAATCATTCTGAACGGCAATTCTTGGATGATACATGGATGGGTGTTTGCGGTCGGGAACAAATAATACATTGCTTATCAAGGCATATACTCCCTCGCGTATATGGATACTTTCTTCATCTTTCTTATCGGAGAAGTAAGTCTCCACTTTGCGTTGGGTATCATATTCCGGACGCATTTCATAAATGTCATCGTGAACATGCTGTACGAATGTTTCTTTTACAAAAGCAGCTTTGTCACCAAACATCTTGTTTAGCATCTCTTCGTTGATGAACGGTTTGGTCATGAAGTCCTTTTGGAACGGCAGCCCGTAACTTTGAATTTCGTCCACACTCATAGGCAATGCCGGTACAAACTGTCCCAGCAAACCATGTACCGAATGAGATGGAATTTCCCAGATACGGAAGAAACCAAGAATATGGTCTATGCGGTAAGCTGTGAAATACTCTGCCATTTTGAGGAAACGCTTCTGCCACCATTGGTAGTTGTCTTGTTCCATTACCTCCCAATTATAGGTGGGAAAGCCCCAGTTTTGTCCGTTCACGGAGAATGCGTCGGGTGGTGCGCCTGCCTGACCGTTCATGTTGAAATAATACGGCTCAATCCATGCCTCCACGCTGTTGCGGCTGATGCCGATAGGGATATCACCTTTAAAGATAATACCTTTTTCGCGGGCATAGTTTCCTGCATCAAGTAATTGGATATGTAAATGGTACTGTGTGTAGTAGTAAAAGGCGATTTCTTCATAACAAGAGCTGTCCGGTGCGCATAAGGCTGCTATTTCTTCTGCCTTGTACTCTGTATGCTCAGGCCATTGGCTGAAATCCGAAGTACCATACAGATCTCTTAGATAGCTGAATGCAGCGTATGGCAGCAGCCAATGTTCATTCTCTTCAAAGAATCTTTTGAATTCATCCGAAGCCAGCACTTTCCTTCCGGTTTGTTGGAACATCACTTTCAAGTAGGCACGTTTGGCATTGTTCACTGCTTCATAATCTATTTGAGGAAGAGCGTTCAATTCTTGTCGGCGGGCTTCAAAAACAGCCAGCGCTTCCTTATCCTTCATCTTACCCAGCTGGTTCAAGTCAATATACATCGGGTGGAATGCATAAATGGAAATGCTGTTGTAGGGATAAGAATCCATCCAGGTATGGGTAATGGTCGTATCGTTGATAGGGAGGATTTGTACAGCTTGCTGGTGGGTCTTTGCCGCCCAGTCTATCAGTTTCTTCAAATCTCCGAAATCTCCTACTCCAAAACTTTTCTCACTACGGAGAGAAAATACAGGGATAGCCGTTCCCGCCACTTTACGGGCCGATGAAGTGAAATGAACTTCTGTTTCCGGTGTCAGGTAGATTTCTCCTTTTTTTAATTCCGGATTATTAAGCATCCGGTTGTCGTGGTTCTCCCATTCCTCTACCTGCTTGCTGTCGGCGTTGCAGGTTACGAACTTATAACTTAGCGGAAATTCCAAAGTAGAAACATTCAGTGTGATGGTCCACTCGTTAGGCTGTATTTCTTCCATCAGGACAGTCTTTTGAATATCCCAATTGCCTAAAGCCGGGCAATCCCCGCTGATAGCCAGCACTTGATGCTTATGATGCAGGCAAGGGCATAAGACCCGGAAAGTAATGCTTCCATCGGCGCTTGCTGTGACTTTTATAGCTGCTTCAGACTGATAATCACCACTGAAGGCGGAACTGTATAAGTAAGATTCAGCCGGAAGGTCTTTCCAGAAATCATTTAATATGTAGTGGCAGTTTTTCTTTTTCCCGGGACAAAACAAATGAGCCATGGTTCCGCTTTCACGGCGGATGCACTGTCCGTCACGATATACTCCATAGCGGTAGGAAACAGGTACGCATGCAGGGAGATCCGGCATTTCAGCTTCACCTTCCCAATGTTCCCCGTTTGGAGTGCGAAGGATGATAGGTTCACTATTGTTTCCGTCCAGTATCACCCCCAGTTCTTCTCCCCAGGCTGTACGGTATTCAATTCGAAATGTGAGTTTCATGTTATTATTTGAGTTAAATGGTTTAATGTCCCAAAATTAAGACTTTCTGTCAGAATATCGTCTTTCATCCAATTAATTTATAAGAAAAATGAATGAGGTTATGTTTGTTACCGGCGGTGAACTATTACAATTTCTGCCCATTTCATCGAAAAAAAGAGTCGGTATGAGTATCTGTTTCTTCGGGCATTTAAAAGAGGAAAAATATAAATGGGGGCAGATTGATTTTCATTGATAAAAAAGCCCCGATCCAGAGAAAAGCAGGATCGGGGTTACCTCAAATTGTAAGATGTGAGGATGGATTTTGATTAAAAAATAATGAATGAAAAATTACGCGTCTATATTCGCATATGTCGCGTTTTTCTCTATGAACTCGCGGCGTGGAGCTACATCGTCTCCCATCAGCATGGAGAAGATATAATCTACGTTGGCGGCATTGTCGATTGTTACCTGTTTCAGAATACGCGTTTCAGGGTTCATTGTTGTTTCCCACAGTTGTTCGGGATTCATCTCACCCAAACCTTTGTATCGCTGTGTATGGATTCCGTTTTCTTGTCCGTCACCATATTTTTGAATGAATGCCTGGCGCGCTTCTTCGGTGTAGCAGTATTCACTGATTTTTCCTTTGCTGCATTTATACAATGGCGGATTGGCAATGTACAAATGTCCGTTTTCTATAATTTCCGGCATATAGCGGTAGAACAATGTCATGATAAGGGTGTCGATGTGAGAACCATCGACGTCGGCATCGGTCATGATCACCACTTTGTGATAACGCAGCTTGTCGATGTTCGCTTTTTTGCTGTCATCATTTCCGTCCACACCGAAACGGACACCCAAGGCGGTGATGATATTATTGACCTCATCGCTTTCAAAAGCCTTGTGCCACATCGCTTTTTCTACATTCAGGATTTTACCCCTCAAAGGTAGAATTGCTTGGAAGGCACGGCTACGTCCTTGCTTGGCAGAACCACCTGCCGAGTCACCTTCGACCAGGAATAGTTCACATTCCTCCGGATTACGGCTTGAGCAGTCGGCCAGTTTACCCGGCAGTCCGCCACCGCCCATCGGACTCTTTCTTTGAACAGATTCACGTGCCTTGCGTGCGGCGATACGCGCTGTTGCAGCCAGGATCACTTTGTCAACAATCTGTTTTGCTTCTTTCGGATGTTCTTCCAGATAATATGTAAGCGCTTCGCCTACAGCTTGGTTCACGGCACCACTCACTTCGCTGTTACCCAGCTTGGTCTTGGTTTGTCCTTCGAACTGCGGCTCGGCTACTTTCACTGAAATGACGGCAATCAAGCCTTCGCGGAAGTCTTCTCCCGAAATCTCGACTTTTGCTTTTTCCAGTGCTTTGGTATCTTCCGCATATTTCTTCAGTACACGGGTTAATGCGCTGCGGAAACCGGCCTCGTGTGTGCCGCCTTCTATTGTATTGATATTGTTTACATACGAATGCAGACTTTCACGATAGCCTGTATTGTACATGATGGCACATTCAATGGGGGTATTGTTTTTTTCGGTATTCAGATAAATGACATCATCAATCAGCGCTTCGTTGTTACGGTTCAAGAAACGTACAAACTCTTTCACTCCTTCGTCCGAATGGAATATTTCTTTCTTGAAGCTGCCATCTTCTTCTTTGATCCGGCGGTCGGTCAGTGAGATGGTGATACCTTTGTTCAAGTAGGCCAACTCACGCATACGTGCCTGCAGAATATCAAACTTATATTCGGTAACAGTGAAGATGGTATCATCCGGCCAGAAAGTCTGTTTTGTTCCGGTAATATCAGCTGTTCCTACTTCTTTTACAGAATACAAAGGATGTCCGCAGCTGTATTCTTGCTGGTAGATCTTGCCGCCGCGGAATACCTGTGTGGTCATGTGAGTAGACAAGGCATTCACACAAGAAACACCTACACCGTGCAGACCACCTGAAACCTTGTAAGAACCTTTGTCGAACTTACCTCCCGCGTGCAGCACGGTCATTACTACTTCCAATGCAGATTTCTTTTCTTTTTCGTGAAAGTCTACCGGGATACCACGGCCATTATCCTGTACGGTAATGGAATTGTCTTCATTGATGGTGACTTCTATATGATCACAGTAGCCGGCCAATGCCTCGTCGATAGAGTTGTCCACAACCTCATAAACCAAGTGGTGCAATCCCTTTTCGCTGATGTCTCCGATATACATGGCGGGACGTTTACGTACAGCCTCCAAACCTTCCAATACCTGGATGTTACTGGCCGAGTAATTGTTTTCGCCGTTTATCTTTTCTTCTTCACTCATGTTTGATTCAATTATCTTAAATATTAGCTTTCAAAGATACGAAAAATTGCTGAGACAGGCAGCTTTTATGGACTAAAAAACGTAAAAAAGAGGGGATTGGACAGGTTTGGAATGAGGTCTGTCCGTGAACGCCGGGAAAAGTATGGGAGTGATGTATTTATTTTGAGGGTAAGTCTTCTGGAAATTAATGGGTCTTTTTTTCCTTCAAATCCTTCATCGACGCTTAACAGGCTTTTTATCAGTACTTTATCATGTACGATCCTCTTCTAAATCCTTCATGAATGCTTCGGATTCTTCAGACTCTGTTTTTCGCGGAGCGAGGATTTGCGCTTCTTTTAGATGTTATGTTTGCAATATGTATTGCTTGTGTTTTATGAAGCGCATAAAAGACAAAAGGCCGGATTAAAAAATCCTGCCTATTTTATCTTTTAGTTTAAGACTTTGCTTAAGCAAGTTTGCTAATGTAAGCAGCCAATTTTGACTTCAAGTTAGCAGCCTTGTTCTTGTGTATGATATTGGTCTTAGCAAGTTTGTCCAACATCTTCTGAACGCCCGGATACATTGCAACAGCTTCTGCCTTGTCAGTAGTTGCACGAAGTTTTTTAACAGTGTTACGCATTGTTTTTGCATAATATCTGTTATGAAGTCTTCTCTTCTCTTCCTGTCTGATTCTCTTTAATGATGATTTGTGATTTGCCATCTCGACTAATCTTTAATTTTGTTCTTTTATTATTTTTATTTGTAGCCCGTGGGGGAATCGAACCCCCCTTTCAAGAATGAAAATCTTGCGTCCTAACCGATAGACGAACGGGCCGAGCCTTGATTCTGCCGAGCCTTAGCTTGGCTTGCTTTCGGAGAGTGTTTTTCTCTTTTGCGGTTGCAAAGGTAGGAACTCTTTTTGAATTGACAAAACATTCGGCATATTTTTTTTATAAATACGTGCATTTTCATCTAAAAACCTTATTTTTGTATGTTCCAAAGATACATATATTTGTGTGGAAAAGCAAAAAACGTATTCCGGACAACGATTATCTAGTATATAAAAGAGAGAAAGAGTATGCTTCAAAAGACGGTGGGAATTGTACTTCATACCTTAAAATATAATGATACTTCGAATATCGTTGATATTTATACGCGCGAGAATGGCCGTGCTTCTTTTCTTGTGTCTGTTCCCCGTTCACGGAAATCGGCGGTGAAGACGGTATTGTTCCAGCCGCTTTCCATGATAGAGTTTGAAGCGGATTATCGTCCTATGTCCAATTTGTATCGTATAAAAGAAGCGAAGTCGTGGCATCCTTTCCGCACGTTGCCATACGATCCTTATAAATCTTCCATTGCCATGTTCTTGGCGGAATTTCTGTATCGTGCTTTGCGTGAAGAAGCGGAGAACGGGCCGTTGTTTGCTTATTTGGAGCATTCTATCCGGTGGCTGGACGAATGCGACAGAAGTTTCTCCAATTTTCATTTGGTTTTTCTGATGCGTTTTTCACGTTTCCTCGGTCTGTATCCTAATACGGAGGATTATAGGGAAGGATGTTTTTTTGATATGCTGAATGCCTGTTTCGTGTCTGTCCAGCCATTACATGGTGCTTTTTTGAAACCGGAGGAGGCTTCACGTATCAACCTTTTAATGCGTATGAATTATGAAACAATGCATCTTTTTACTATGAGCCGTCTGGAGCGTAACCGCTGTCTGGTTATTATGAATGATTATTATCGTTTGCATCTGCCGGATTTTCCGGTGCTGAAATCGCTGGATGTGCTGAAAGAGTTGTTCTCGTGAAATCCTTTCTTATCAGGATGTGTTCATGTTTCGCGCCTTTTTTATTTATCGTTTCACTTTAGTGATGAAGTTGTTTCACTGGAATGATGAAATCTCATCACTAGAGTGCTAAAGCTTCATCACTAAAGTGAAACGATAAATGAAGCGGGAAGCAAATGGGTATTCTTCCTGTCTTGAAAGTTAAGACGGAAAGCAGGTGCAATCTTTTGACCACGATATTGTATGACTCATCTTTGTCCTTTAGCATGATGGTCAAAGACATCGGTCCGGTACGGGTGTTGTGGCGGCTGAAGGTGCTGACAGCGTACTGAAGGAGCTACTGTCAGCCTTATGCGCTGTATATCAGCTTTTTATTGTGGCTGAATACACTGAAGGATACTTTGAATTCCAGGGCATTGGTGAAGTGAGAATGATAAACGGAAAAAGTTTAAAATGATAAACTAGCCTTTTATTTGCTTGGGAAGCTGGATAGGGTACTGCATACGTTTGCTTCTCACTGATTTTATAAAAAACGAAACTTCTGTCCGTAAAGATGAATCGGGGCAGAAGCTTCGTTTCTTGAATATGGATTGCCGGAGTATTATCCCAGTAATTCTTTCACTTTAGCCGAGATGGCACGTCCTTCGGCTTTGCCTGCCAACTTTTTGGTGGCGACGCCCATGACTTTACCCATATCCTGAGGACCGGCGGCACTCACTTCTGCAATAATTTCTTTTAAAGCCGCTTCCAGTTCTTCGTTACTCATTTGTTTGGGCAGATAGGCTTCAAGCACTGCCACTTGGGCCAGTTCGGCTTCTGCCAAGTCGGCGCGGCCCTGACCTTGGTAAATGGCGGCTGAATCTTTCCCTTGTTTTACCAGTTTCTGCATGATTTTCAATGCAGCGTCATCCGTCAAAGTGTCGTTGGCGCCCGGTGCTGTCTTTGCTTCAAGGAAGAATTTTTTCACATTACGCAAAGTTTCCAGTTTCACTTTGTCCTTGGCTTTCATAGCCTCTTTGATATCGTTGCTGATTACGTCAAATAAATCCATAGTTCTTTTCTATTTTAGTTGTTAAAATGTGATCGTTATTCCGCCGTTTTCGGTATCGTTATTGAACGTTTCCTCTTCTTCGGCTATTGCTTTGGACTGGATACTTTCCAACACAGTTTTGGTACGTTGGAAAGTAGGGGTTGTTTCCACCATACTGATAATATCATCATTGTCCAGATCCTCCAGACTGAAGATGTAAATGTTGTGGCGTTTCTTCTTGTTGCTGTTCTTGAAGGTGTCTTTGCCGTAGTAATCTCCACGACGTTCATCTTTGCGCTGTTCCTCTTCCTCCAGCTCTTCCAGTTTCTTTTGTTCCTCGATGGTGCGTTTGTTCATCATGTTGTCCATGCCCGGTACATCCTTGATGCCGAAACCGGTGGCAAGTACGGTGAACTTCACCTGCTCTTCCAGCGACTCGTCAATATAGAGCCCCCATTTGGTTTCCACGTCTTTGCCGAATTTGCTCATGAAGTCATGAACCTCATTCATTTCTTCCATCATCAACTCGCTCTTGGTGCTGAAAGAGATGTTGAACAGGATCTTCTTCGAGTTGAAGATATCGTTGTTGTTCAGCAACGGGGAATGGAGCGCATCATTGATAGCCTGGCTCACACGGCTTTCCCCTTTGCCGTATCCCGTACTCATAATGGCTACACCACCATCTTTTAATACCGTTTTCACATCATTGAAGTCCAGGTTGATGGTACCGCGGATGGTGATAATCTCGGCAATACTCTTGGCTGCGATAGATAAAGTGTCATCCGCTTTGCCGAAAGCGTTCATCACGCTGAAGTCCGAATAAATATCACGCAGACGTTCATTGTTAATCACCAGCAGGGCATCTACATGCTGGCTCATTTTCTCCACGCCGTCCAGTGCCTGGTCAATCTTCCGGTTTCCTTCAAAAAGGAACGGAATGGTGACAATACCTACGGTGAGGATATCCATATCTTTGGCTGTCTTGGCAATGATCGGAGCCGCACCGGTTCCGGTACCTCCTCCCATTCCGGCAGTGATAAATACCATTTTACAGCCGTCGTTCAACATTCCTTTTACATCTTCTATGCTTTCTTCGGCTGCTTCACGTGCACGCTCCGGGCGGTTTCCGGCCCCTAATCCTTCTTTTCCCAGTTGCAACTTCACGGGAACGGGGGATTCGGCCAACGCCTGGTTATCTGTGTTGCACACAACAAATGTTACATCGTGTATACCTTCTTTATACATGTGATTTACGGCATTGCCGCCGCCACCTCCCACACCGATTACTTTAATGATAGTCGGGTTTTCTGCCGGGAAATCGAATGGCATTATAGTTTCATCAGACATAATCTTCTATATTATATTAAGGTGATGTAATTCGTTATTATTCTTCCAGAATCTTTCCAAACAAGTCGGTCAGCCGTTTGATCGGACTGTTGGCTTCTTTCAAACTCTTGATTTCTTTTTCCAGGTCGCGTATTTGGTTCAAAGCTTCTGCTACTCCCAAATCGCGTGCTTTGGCCAGTTGCGACAGGGCATTTTTGTATTTGCCTGCCTCTTTCAGTTCTTTTGCGTTTCTTATCAGGTTCTCGCAAGTGGCTTTTCGCAGCTTCTCCTCTTCCTCTGCTTTCTTGGTTGCCGCTGCTGCTCTGGCTGCTTCTTCTTTCTCTCTTTTCCTTTTGTCTTCCACATTCTCGCCGCTTTCATCGAAGAGAGGTACTTGTACGGGTTTCATAGGACGTTCCGGACGGTAACAGTTTTCTTTTCCAGCTCCTAGTAAAGCGATGATCGTATTGCATGTACCATCTTTTTTCAGTTCCACCATACCGCCTTTCAGACTTAGCTGACTTTCTTTGGCCATTCTAACCTTTTCTATTTTGGTACGGTTACTGAATGCTTCCTCCATATTCTTTAGATTGGCGGCACCACCGGTAATGATAGCTCCTGCCAGCAGTTTGTCTTCATATCCCGAAAGAACAATCTGGTTCCATACATTGGCCAGTATCTCATTGATACGTGCTTCTACGATGTCTTCCAGTAAGTGTGACTCAATACTGCATTTCCCGTCCAGCGAGTAGGTAGGGTTGTCATCTCCGTCCTCCGACTTGTCGGCATAAGCATTGCCGTATTTCTTTTTCAATTCTTCGGCATCTTCCTCTTCAATTTGCTGGCTGCAAATATCTTTGGTGATGTTGCTGCCTCCCAATGGGATGACTGCCAAATGGCGGAGTATGTTGTTTTTGTAAACAGATACAGTAGTCGTATCTGCGCCAAAGTCGATGAACATGCAGCCCGAGCGTTTTTCACTGTTGGTCAGTACGGCATTGGCCAGGGCCAACGGTGAGATGATGTAGTCGGCTATTTCGATTCCTGCCTGTTTGAAACATTTGTCAATGTTCTGCTTCACGCTGCTGCGGGCGATGATATTAAGGAAACGCCCTTCTATATGATCGCTGGGAACTCCTACAGGATCGGCCAGCAGGTTGATGCCCACTTTATATTCCTGAGGTGCTACTTCCAGTATTTCCTGGTCTATGATGGGGACTTCGCGGTTGCTGTCCATAATGGAGTCAATCAGTTCCTGTGAAATCTTGGTTTCTTCTTCCAGATGACGTACCTCCGTATTACGGATGGTGCGTAGAGATTGTCCTCCGATGCCTACATAGACCTTTCCGATAGAAGCCTTTAATGTCGATTCCAGTTTCTTGATAATCGAAGTAAGGCTTTGTGCGGTTTTATCCAGATTGTAAATCACTCCCTTACGGATAAAATCCGAAGAGTTTTCGCTGGCGAGGGCCAGCACTTGTATGCTTCCGTCCGCATGTTTCTTTCCTGCAATACCTGTGATCTTGGAGGATCCCAGTTCTATTGCTACTATAAAATCTGTTGCTGCCATATCTTACTTCTCTTTTTTAGTACAAATAATCTGATTATTAAATTCCAGACTGATGCGGCTGTACTTGTTCCAGCCTACTTGGTTCAGTCCTTTCTCATAAAAAGTTTTTAGTTTCTCGAACTTTTCCTCATAATTCCCGGGCTTGCCTAAGAATATGATATGTTCACCAACTCGTGGAACCAGTTCCAGTTCTTTGGCCTGTGTCACATTGATCTGCTCTATCTGGGCATCCCATAGCGGATGGGCTTGTAGAAAGGCTCCTAACGTATATAGTTCCTTGACGGCAAAATCACGATCCACGTATCCTGTAACAACAGCTACGTGTGCCGAACTGTTGGGTATCGGCATAATTTTTCCTTTATTGTCAATATAATAGTTGTCTCCATTGTTTGCCATCACTCTGAGGATGGGGAGGCGCTGTGTCACTTCGATACCTATTTTGCATCCCGGTGTACGGTAACATTCCACATTTTCAATCAAGGGATGTTGGCTGAGTTCTTCTTCCAGCAGGCGGGTGTTGATGTCGCCCATCTTCTTGCCCACGGGGGAGAGTTTCTTACCGTTCAGTAAGCGGAGTACTTCTTTCTGGCTGATGAAGCCATGGTCTATACTGTCCTTGATAATCAATTCCATACCCTTGCAAACCTGATCGGCAGGCTTGGTGTTGAAAGCGGTAACGGCTACAATAAGGTAGGCGGTTATCAGCAACAGAAACAGGAGTATGAGAATTTTCTTTATCATCTTTTATTCAGTAATCCGCAGATTTGGGGTACATAGTTATCTATGTCGCCCGCACCCAGGGTGATTAATACTTCTATATCTTTCTTGCTCAGTACGTCTAGAATTTCTTCTTTCTTGCACATGCTCTTCTCGATGCCCGGACGCAGATGGTCGTAAATCAGTTTGCTGGTGACGCCGGGGATGGGTTGCTCGCGTGCCGGATAGATATCTACCAGGATGACTTCGTCCAACAAGGAAAGGCTGTCGGCAAAATCTTTGTAGAAATCACGGGTACGTGTGTAGAGGTGTGGCTGGAAAATAGCCGTCAGCTTCTTGTCCCGGTAGAGGGCACGCATGGAGAGTATGCTTTGCTTTATCTCGGAAGGATGGTGCGCATAGTCGCTCAGGAAAACTACCTTGTCGTTCTTTATCTTGAAATCGAAACGACGGTCTACTCCGCGGAAACTTGCCATACCTCTCTTTATTTCTTCATCGGTCAATCCGCTCATCTGCGCTAAAGCCATGGCAGCTACTCCATTCTCTATGTTGATGCTGACGGGGACACCTAACTGTATATTGGGGATATTTCCCAGTGGTGATACGTAATCAAAGAAAATCTCACCGTTTCCAATACGGATATTCTCTGCATGAAAGTCACCCTCTTCTTTAGAATAGGTGTACAGCTTCACGCCATTCTGCAAGGCCGGTTGCAGTTCGATGCCTTTGCGTACAATCAATGCACCTCCCGGCTGGATGAGTGAGGTGTATTTGCGGAAGCTTTCCAGATAAGCCTCTTTGGTTCCGTAGATATCCAGGTGATCGGGATCTGTTGCGGTAATCACCGATATGTAGGGAGAGAGCCAATGGAAAGAACGGTCGAACTCATCGGCTTCAATAACCATGTATTCACTACTGTCAGACAACAGCAGGTTGGTGCCGTAATTCTTTGAGATGCCTCCCAAAAAGGCGTTGCATCCTACATGGGATTGGTGTAACAGATGGGCTGTCATGGTGGAAGTGGTGGTCTTACCGTGAGTGCCGGCTACACAAAGTCCTTTTCCTGCATGGGTAAGCATTCCCAATACCTGCGAACGTTTATGTATCTCGAAACCGTTTTCCCGGAAATAGGTAAACTCTTTATGTGTGTCGGGGACAGCCGGAGTATAGACAACTAATGTAGTTGCCGGGTTGCGGAATGCATCCGTTATCAGTCCCGTGTTTTCTTCGTAATGGATGGCTGCTCCTTCTTCTATCAGCTTTTCTGTCAGTTCACTGGGCGTACGGTCATATCCGCCTACCTTCTTGCCTTTTGACAGGAAGTAGCGTACCAATGCGCTCATGCCGATGCCTCCGGCGCCGATGAAATAAACTGATTTTAATGTGTTAACGTCCATTTTCTTTTCTGTATTTATCAGCCAGTTTGAATACCTCCCGGGCAATAACGTTGGCTGAGTCGGTAAAGGCTAATTTAGCAATATTTGTACTTAAACTTTTCAGTGTTTCCGGCTGTTTCACGGTTTCAACTGCTTTGTCCAGCAGAGCTTCTTTGGCAGCGGCGTCCTTGATATAGAGCGCTGCGTTTTTATTGACCAGCGCCAGTGCGTTCTTGGTCTGATGATCTTCGGCCACATTAGGCGACGGAACCAGAATGACGGGTTTCTGCAACAAACAGAACTCAGAGATAGAACCTGCACCTGCACGGCTGATTATTAAATCGGCAGCACTGTATGCGGCGGCCATATCACTGATAAAATCGGTTACATGGAGCATTGGTAACTCACCGGCTTGGGCTACTGCGGCGCGTGCTTCGTCGATATATATTTTTCCGGTTTGCCAGATAAACTGCGCGCCGGATGTTTTAATCTTGTCCAAACCTTCCATCACGCAGTTGTTGATGGTGCGTGCTCCCAAGCTTCCTCCTACAATCAGGATTGTTTTCTTGGATGGGTCCAGCCCGAAAGAGCGGATAGCATCTTCACGGCTGATGTGATGGTTGCGCAGTCCTTGGCGGACGGGGTTGCCGGTCAGGATAATCTTGTCTTTTTCAAAGAAACGTTCCATGCCGTCGTATGCCACACATATTTTGTGGGCTTTCTTTGCCAATAGTTTGTTGGTTACTCCGGCATAAGAGTTCTGCTCTTGTATCAGTGTCGGAATACCCATCATCCCGGCCATTTTCAAAGTGGGACCGCTGGCATATCCGCCTACACCTACTGCTGCATGTGGCTTGAAGTCCTTGATGATTTTACGTGCCAATAGCTGACTTTTGACCAATTTAAAAAGAACCGAAATATTTTTTAATAAGTTCTTACGGTCGAATCCGGCAACAGGTAATCCTTTTATAGGGTATCCGGCAGCAGGAACGCGTTGCATCTCCATTCTGCCTTCAGCACCTACGAACAGAATTTCCGCTTCGGGATGTTGTTCCTTGATGGCGTTGGCAATAGAGACTGCGGGGAAAATGTGTCCCCCGGTTCCTCCTCCGCTGATGATGATTCTTAAATTTTCTTCCATAATTCCTTTTTAGTCGAATTATTCGCAAAAGTATAAATAATACTTTTAAAATGAATGGTTTATATTATATTTCTTCTTCCGGCTCCCGCTTCCCGGCCGCATTCAGTAATGCCTTCAAGTCATCGGACAGCGAGTTTTCCTCCGACGGGAGGGAAGTGGCGGCTGTGTCACCTGACGGAAGTGTAGTAATGGCTTCCTGCATGGCGGCTACTATTTCCTGGCGCCGTTCGGCCTTGGCTGCCAGTTCGGCTTCTTCCAACGCCTGTTGCTCGGCAGCTTTCTTCTCTTCTTGCTCAGCTACGTAGCGGCTGACACTTAATATCATACCGATGTAGGCGCAGTTGATGAGTGTAGAGGTTCCTCCTTTGCTGATAAGCGGCAGGGGTTGTCCGGTGACGGGGAACAGACCTACGGCCACCATCATGTTAAGCATCGCCTGAGATACCAGTAGCAGGGCGATGCCCATCACCAGAAAGGCAGGAAAACTTTTTTCACTTCTTCGGGCTATTTTACCCGCCCGCATCAACAGCCAGATGTAGAGGATCACTACAAAGGCGCCTCCCAGTAATCCTAATTCTTCTATGACGATGGCGAAGATGAAGTCTGAGAACGCTTGTGACAGGAAATCCCGTTGTACACTGTTACCCGGCATCTTTCCTATGATATTGCTGGAGGCTATAGCAATATTGGCGTGTGCTATCTGGGCATCCTTGTCTATATCATATTTGGCAGCAGGAACGGCTTCTTTATCCTCGAAGAAACCTTTAATGCGGTTCTGCCAGGTTTCTACACGGTGCATCATGGGAACTTTGTTCAGTTTATGTGTAGGCATAACCATCACTATGCCTACGAAAAGTATCACCACGACTCCGACAGTTCCCATTAACTTGGCCAACTGTTTCCAAGGTACCCGGCCGATCACCATCATTAAAAAGACTACTCCGAACAGCAATGCTGCGGTAGAACCGTTTTCGGGAGCAATCAGAATGAAAACAACTCCGGTGATCCACATTATATATTTGAATGCTTTCGGATTGGCGTTGTCTTCTTCCTGAAACTTGGATAGAATAAAGGCGGTGACAATAATCACAGCCATTTTTGCCAGTTCGGAAGGCTGGAACTGGATGCCGAAAAAGGTCATCCAACGGGCTGCGCCATTGACACGGTCTCCGGTAATCAATCCCATACCCATTACAAATATCAGCAAAACAGCCGATATAGGCAGCAGGAAGAAGGGAAGTACACGGAAATATTTGCAGGGGATGTTATGTACCAGCACCACAATGCACACACCTACCATCAGGATGACACTGTGCTGGGTGATAGGCCCCCAATGATCCCCACTTTTGTAGGTAAGTGTGCTGGCGGCACTAAATACCTCGACGATAGAGATCAGGCAAAGAAACAGGAAAATAATCCAGATTACTTTGTCGCCCTTGAACAAGTCTTTTATCAGATCCATTATCTATATACCTTAATATTATATTACAGGTTTCTTACACATTCCTTGAACTGCTCGCCACGGTCTTCGTAACTTTTAAAAAGGTCGAAGCTGGCGCAGCAAGGACTTAATAATACGGTTTCACCTTTCTTGGCCATCCGGTAAGCAGCATCTACGGCATCCTTCATGCTTTGTACATCGGCTACAGGCAGGCCGAACTTGTCAAAGAAAGCATGCAATTTCTCATTGTGTAATCCCATGTAGATCAATCCGGTACATTTTTCTTTTACCAAGTCGGCAATTTCGTTATAATCGTTGCCTTTGTCTTTTCCACCCAATATCAGGATGGTTTTGGTTTTCATGCTTTGCAAAGCATACCAGCAGGAATTCACATTGGTAGCTTTGGAGTCATTGATGTAATCTACTCCTCTTACCCGGCAGACTTTTTCAAGGCGGTGTTCCACTCCCTTGAAATCACCCAAGGCCTCGCGGATGCATTCTTTGCGGATACCCGCCAGGTTGGCAGAGATACCGGCCGCCATGGAGTTAAAGAGATTATGGGTTCCGGTCAGTGCCAGTTCTTCCTGTTCCATGTTGAAAGCGATTGGTTCTGTAAAATAAACTTTGTCCTGTTCCACGTATGCGGCGGTTCCTTCTTCTTTCCTTTCGGCAAAAGGGTAGTAATGGCCATGAATGCCATATTTATGTAATTCACGCTGGATGATGGGGTCATCGTTCCAGAAGATGAAGGCATCGTCCGGAGTCTGGTTCTGGATAATGCGGAATTTTGCATCCACATAGTTTTGCATCTGGTGATCGTAACGGTCCAGATGATCCGGCGTGATGTTCATCAATACGGCAATGTTGGCATGGAACTTGTACATGTTGTCTAATTGGAAGCTGCTTAACTCGATTACATAATAATCATAGTTGTATTCTGCTACCTGATATGCCAGACTTTGACCGATATTTCCGGCTAGTCCCACATTCATACCTGCTTTCTTGAAGATATGATAAATCAGCGAAGTCGTTGTTGTTTTTCCATTACTTCCTGTAATGCAAATCATTTTGGCATTGGTATAACGTCCCGCAAATTCTATTTCGGAGATGATAGGGGTACCTTGTGCCTTTAATTTAAGAATCATCGGGGCATCATTCGGAATACCTGGACTTTTGATCACTTCATCCGCATTCAGAATGAGAGATTCGGTATGTTTGCCTTCTTCCCATTCGATGCCTCGCTCGTTCAGCATGTTTTTGTATGAGTCCTTAATCGTGGACATGTCTGAAACGAAGGTGTCGAAACCTTGTTTCTTTGCCAGAACTGCTGCTCCCGCACCGCTTTCTCCAGCTCCTAGTATGACAATTCTTTTAGCCATAATCTTCGTTTATCTTATCTTTAATGTAATAATCGTAATTGCAGCGAGTACGATGGTGACAATCCAAAAGCGTACCGTGATTTTTGATTCATGGAATACGCTGTTGGGTTTCATGAACAGATAACTGCAATTGGGGTCTAACTGTGCTAATGTAGTACGGAAATGGTCGTGGATAGGTGCACGTTTGAATACGCGTTGCAAATGCCCTTTCTTTTTTCCGCTTTTGAAATATCTCACCTGTAGAATAACCGAAAGGTTTTCTACCAAGAAGATTCCACAGAGAATAGGTATAAGCAACTCTTTATGAATGATGATTGCAAATACCGCTATGATACCACCAATGGTCAAGCTGCCGGTATCGCCCATAAATACTTGGGCGGGAAAAGCATTGTACCAAAGGAAACCGATCAGCGCGCCGATAAAGGCGCAGATAAAGATTACCAGTTCTTCACTGCCGGGAATATACATGATATTAAGGTATCCTGCATATTCGATGTGGCTGGATACGTATGCCAATATGCCTAAGGTAAGACCGATGATAGCAGAATTTCCGGCTGCCATCCCGTCCATCCCGTCATTCAGGTTGGCGCCGTTAGATACGGCAGTAACTACGAAAATGGTAACTAATACGAAAATAATCCAACCTACAGTTTGGGCATTATCTCCCAGGAAGCCTACGAAATCAGCATAATCCAAATTATTATTCTTGAAGAAAGGAATCGTAGTTTTAGTGGATTTCTGATCTTGTTCTTTGTGCACCACTTCTACAATTTCTCCCCCTCTTTGTATTTCTACGTTCTCACGGATAACAACGCTCGGACTTAAATATAAGGTGAGTCCCACAATGAGTCCTAAACCTACTTGGCCGATGATCTTGAATTTGCCGTGCAACCCTTCTTTGTCTTTACGGAAAACCTTGATATAGTCATCCAAAAAGCCTAATGTGCCTAGCCAAATGGTGGTAATTAACATTAATATCATGTAAATATTATGCAGTTTCCCCAATAAAAGGCAAGGTATGAGAATTGCGACAATAATAATTATACCTCCCATCGTCGGCACACCAACTTTTTTCACATTAAAAGGGTCTATAGATGCGTCACGTTGGGTTTCGGTTATTTGTTTACGTTTGAGCAGGTTGATGAAATATTCACCGAAGATAGCCGAGATCAACAATGATAAAATGATTGCCATCAATGAACGGAATGAAACGTAACCGAACATACCGGCTCCGGGAAAATCAAACTTTTCTAAATATTGAAATAAATAATATAACATCTTTTGGTTGGTTTATTCATTAGCAAAAATATCTCTTAATACTTCTTTATCGTCGAAATGGTGCTTTATACCTTTGATTTCCTGATAATTCTCGTGTCCTTTCCCGGCAACTAAAATGACATCTTTAGCTTGGGCTAGCATACAAGCTGTACGGATTGCTTCTTTACGGTCGGCTATGCTTATCACTTTACGCATATCCTCTTTAGTCAGTCCTGCCAGCATATCATTGATGATTTCCTGCGGCTCTTCAAAACGGGGATTGTCAGAGGTGATAATGACCTTATCGCTTTGCTTTACCGCTTCTTGTGCCATCAAGGGGCGTTTGCCTTTATCGCGGTTGCCGCCGGCGCCTACTACCGTAATTACATTACCTTTGCCATTCAGAACCTCGTGAATGGCATTCAGCACATTTTCCAAGGCATCCGGAGTATGGGCATAGTCCACAATGGCGGTGTATCCCTTGGGTGAGCGCAGTGAGTCAAAACGCCCGGCAACGGGGCGAAGAGTACTCAATGCCAGCAGTACCTCTTCTGTTTTTTTCCCAAGCAGGCAGGCTGTTCCATAGACTGCCAGCAGATTGGAAGCATTGAAGCGTCCGATGAACTGTACATTGACTTCCACATTATTTATATCAAGCAGCATTCCTTCGAATCCATCTTCCAGCACTTTTCCTTTAAAATCACTCAAACTGCGCAGCGAATAGGTGTGTACCTTTGCTTTGGTATTTTGAGTCATGACCAATCCGTTTTTGTCATCCAGATTGGTTAAGGCAAAGGCTGTTTTAGGCAGACTGTCAAAGAATGCTTTTTTGGCTTTCAGATAGTTCTCTACAGTTTTATGGTAGTCCAGATGGTCACGGGTAAGGTTAGTAAATATACCGCCTGCAAATTTTAAACCACCAATCCGTTTTTGTGCGACTGAATGTGAGCTTACTTCCATAAAGGCATATTTGCATCCTTCATCTGCCATGCGTCCCAGCAGTTTGTTTAGTGTAATAGGGTCAGGGGTGGTATGGTCAGTTGGAATGGCTTCCTCATCTATATAATTGCATACAGTGGAAATGAGTCCTGTTTTATATCCGAATTTACGGAACATATTATATAATAAGGTAGCAATAGTAGTTTTTCCGTTGGTGCCTGTAACACCGACCAGTTCCAATTTCGAGGTGGGGTCACCGTAAAACGTAGTTGCTAGTTTCCCGACAACGTCTTCCGTGTCGTTCACTTTTATGTAGGTAACATTTTCAATTAATGTCTCAGGAAGGTTTTCACATACCACTGTACGGGCTCCTTTTTCTATTGCTTTTTGAATATAAGTATGTCCGTCAGTCTGCGTCCCTTTTACAGCAATGAAAATATGACCAGGCTCTATCAGGCGTGAGTCCATGTTTATTCCCGAAATCTCTTGGGCCATATCACCTATGATTTCATTGACTGTTATTCCTTTAATAATCTTTTCCAGTTTCATATTCTTCCTGTTACACTGTTAATTTAATCGTAATTGTATGGTCTGTCCTTTGCGCAAAGTGTTGCCGGCCGGGATACTTTGTGACTTCACTTTACCGATGCCGGTAATGCGGGCTTTCAATCCCATGCTTTCAAGTAGATAGACAGCATCCTTTGCGCCCATACCAATAACACTTGGTACAAGTTTATTGTTAATGTCTTTTTGGTTGAATAATACATTGTCCGGATTACTAGTCACATTTCCCCATACCGGTTTGCCTTCGGTTGATTGTTCCGAAACTCCGGATGAATTTACATTTATCCGGTTCAGTACATAATGCGCCGCACTTATATCCCCGTTTTTCACATCCGGAATAAGGATAGAAGTTGAGTCTTTTGCTTCTTTCAAATCTTGTGCCAGATGTTTGGCAAATACGCGTTCGGCAATTTTACTGAACACGCTGCCGGCCATCAAACCACCCGAGGCGGGGAGTCCAGGTTTCTGGATGGCTACAATGCAACTGTATTTAGGCGCTTCTGAAGGAAAATATCCACAGAAACTTACCAAATAACGGCGTGTGCCATTAGTGTATCCGGCTTTCCCTTGTGAAACCTGTGCAGTACCGGTTTTCCCGGATACATGGAATTGCTTGGATCCTGCTTTCTTTCCCAGCCCTTCGCTGACAACTTTTTCCAAAATTGTTTGTATCTCGCTGATAGCCTTGGGGGAAGCGATGGCCGGGTTGAGTATTTCAGGAGCAATATCTTCCACCACCTGCCCGTCTTTGACTATTGATTTCACAAAACGAGGCTTGACCATTACTCCGTTATTGGCTATAGCATTATAAAATGCCAGTGTATTGATGGGGGGAATTTGGGTTTCATAGCCAATAGACATCCATGCCAGTGCAGTACGTGACCAATTGCTCAAGTCTTTGTTGGGGATGCGGATGTTCGGCTTGCCGGCACCGGGAATATCGAGATCTAACGGAGTGGCAATGCCTACTCGATGCAGTCCGCGTACAAACTTTTCCGGATTATCATGATAATGATCATCGATCAACCGTGATACACCGATGTTTGAGGACACCATCAATGATTTTGTTGTGTTGATAGTGCCGTAGCCTCCACGATGCCAGTTGTGGTCTTTCATATAGCGACCGTGCATCATATAGACTCCGTTACCGGTTTCTACCACCGTTTCCGGAGTGATGACTCCGTCGTCCAGTGCTACCAGTATGGATGCGGTTTTGAAAGTAGAGCCTGGCTCCATCATGTCTGAGATGGCGTTATTGCGTATTTCTCTGTAAATGCCGTCATTACATTTGGTCATGTTGACGATAGCTTTGATGTCTCCCGTCTGCACTTCCATCAGAATAGCGACGCCTACAGTGGCGTTGATTTCTTTCAATTCATCTACCAATGCTTTTTCTGCGATGTCTTGCATACCTACATCAATGGTTGTAATGATATCACAGCCATCTACAGGAGGGATGTCTACAATGTTCAGGTATTTGTTCATTACCTTTTGACGATGAGTGATACCGTTTCTGCCTTTTAATATGGAATCGTATGAAAGTTCCAGCCCGTTCTTTGCACCTTGTTCTATATCAGGAAACATATCTCCCAATGTACGCATAGCCAGTGAGCCGAAAGGCTTTTTCCGCTGATTGAATGCCTGTTCATGGAATCCGCCTTTGTATTTGTTCAGATTAAATACGGGCAGACGTTTTGCTTCTTTATATTGTATATAAGAAATGCGTTTGGGGTAGAGTAGCCAACTGCGGCTCTCTTTTTTTCTTCCGTTTTTGATGTGCTGCTTGAAAAAGGCGGCACTTTTATCAGGGAATATTTCATGTAATCCTTTGCAGATTGTGTCAAGATTTGCATAAAGAACTGAGTCTTTGATATGTTGTAGCTTCAGCCGTGTCTTTTCCTCTTCTTCGGTTTCGCCCTTCCTCTTATTTATCATGAAGTCCATGTAAATCTTATATTCGGGAAGGCTGCTTGCCATCAGCTGGCCGTCGGATGAGATGATGTTGCCACGGGTAGGACGTACGGTGACGTTTTCTTTTACAAAACGGTCGGCTACGTCTTTCCAGTATTGACGCTCGGCAAACATGATGACACCGGCTTTGCAGATAATGGCAATGCCTATCAACACCATGACCAGGATGATGAAGGAGAAGCGGAGCATTATGTTTTTTTGGTTGGGCATCATGGGCTTAGTCTTTCTTTATTAAATAAGGACGGTTGGTAGCCGTTTGTAAGGGGCTGTCTTCCGTCGAAATATATTCTTCAATACGTGATTGGCGGCTCTTTTCCATCAGTTCGGAAGAACGTGTCAATGCATCGTATTTGATATCGATCAAATCTTTTTTCAACTTATCAATTTCAATGAGTTCCTGTTGACTGCTATAACGGTTGTCTATGTATAGTACAGTCAGGATCATGATGAGAATTAGCAAACGGGTTTGTCTTTTGAAGAAGTCGTTTGCAAGGATATCTCCTCCCAATATGCTGCGGATAGACATGTGCTTGGGCGAAGCAGATTGTCCGTCTTTAGGTTGTTGTGCATTTTGTTTCAGTTCTTCTTCCATCTCGTTATCTCTTTTCTGCAATTCTCAACTTGGCGCTTCGGGAGCGCGGATTGCATGTCACTTCTTCGTTGCCGGCAACAATAACTTTGCTGTTGACTAATTTGAAAGGTGTCTGTACATTACCAAAGAAATCCTGTTCGGCCTTGCCTTCTATGTTTCCGGTTTTCATGATATTTTTTACCATGCGGTCCTCTAAGGAATGATAGGTGATTACTACCAGTCTGCCTCCCGGTTTCAGTGCTTTGGTTGCTGCATAAAGCATTTCTTTCAATGCTTCCATTTCCTGATTTACCTCTATACGTAAAGCTTGGAACACCTTTGCGAGTTCTTTTTTTTCACGTTCCCGCCCAAAAAGCGGTTTGATGACTTCAAGAAAATCACCGATGGTGATAATTTGTTTTACCCCTCGTGCTTTAACGATGGTTGATGCCAGTTTGCGGCTGTTCTTTAATTCACCATATAAATAGAAAATATTAGCCAAACGTTCTTCGTCATAGGTATTCACCACATCTGCTGCTGTCATGCCTGCACGTTTGTTCATCCGCATGTCCAATTTGCCCTCGAAACGGAATGAGAATCCGCGTTCGGAGTCGTCAAAGTGATGTGAGGAAACTCCTAGATCGGCCAAAATGGCATCTACCTCTTCCACGTCATAATAACGCAGAAAGTTGGAAAGGTAGCGGAAGTTACTACGCACAAAAGTGAAGCGGCTGTCGCTTACAATATTTTTCTCGGCATCTTCATCTTGGTCAAAACTATATAGATGCGCGGTGCTATCCAGCCGGCTTAGAATTTCCTTGGAATGTCCTCCGCCACCGAAAGTGGCGTCTACATAAATACCTCCGGGTTGAATGTTCATTCCGTCTACGCTCTCGTTTAATAATACCGGTATATGATATATCTGTTTTGCTTCACTCATTCTATTTCTACGTTGTTATTAGTTCCCATAATTTCTTCCAATTCTTTTCCAAAGTCCTCCGGCGTGATGAAGGGTTTGTCTGCTAGTTCTTTAGACCAGATTTCTATAGTGTCGTCCAATCCGATAAAGCGTACATCTTGCTGTATTTTAGCTAATTTCAAATATCGTTTTGGAATCAGAAAGCGCCCGTTTCCATCCAATGTGATAACTTCTACATCCGAAACGAACTGACGGAAAATCATTTGGTGTTTGGAATTCCAACGATTGAGCTTACAACGTAGTTCATTCATTTGTTCGTTCCACACATTTTCGGGGTAAAGAACCAGACAGTCTTGGTAGGTGTCTTTGCGTAAAATCAAGCATTCTTGGGAGGCAGCTTGTAACTGCTTCCTAAATACGGCAGGCAGGAACACTCTGCCTTTTGCGTCCGTCTTTGCTTCAGAATTCCCAAGAAATCGCATATCTACACCTTATTATATTGTTCAAGGTGTAAAATTACACAATTCCCCACAATTCCCCACAATATTTTAAGAAAATATTTCGAGAAGTTTTCAACAGGCTGTTAATGTAGCTAGTAGCTTGGTAAACAGTACGTTTAAATTTAATGATTTTATGATAAAAAATAATGGAAAGAGTTGGCTGTCGGAGGTTGAAAAACGAAACCAAACTATTGCACATTCGTTTTTATTTTGCGCAAAAATGAAAGAATTTGTATAGTTTCATACACAAAAACTCTTAATTTCTTTAGAGATTAAGAGTTTTTTCTGTCATAAATTGCCAATATAAAAAAAGATAAGTTACTTTTGCATGGAAAAGAACGTTTGCAAAATGACTGACGACTCTATATTTTTAATCGACATAGAAAAGATATTGAAAACGAAAGCCGGGAAAAAATATAAATATATTCCCCGTTTTGTCGTTTCGTACCTGAAGCGTATTGTGCATCAGGATGAACTGAATGTCTTTTTAAAAGACTCCAAAAATAAAGTCGGAGTTGACTTTCTGGAAGCTTGTATGGAGTTCCTAGATGCAAAAGTGGAGATAAAAGGTTTGGAAAACTTGCCTGAAAACGGTAAATGTACTTTTGTTAGCAATCACCCGCTGGGAGGACAGGATGGAGTTGCTTTGGGGTATATATTGGGAAAACATTACAATGGTAATGTACGCTATTTGGTCAATGATTTGTTGATGAATTTGCATGGTTTGGCTCCTTTGTGTATTCCTATCAATAAAACAGGCTCGCAATCCAGGGATTTCCCAAAGATGGTAGAGGCAGGGTTTGCCTCGGATAATCATATCATTATGTTTCCTGCGGGGTTATGTTCCCGTAGACAGGGTGGGGAAATCAAGGATTTGGAATGGAAAAAGACATTTGTCACTAAAAGTATTGAAACGCATCGTGATGTGGTACCTTTGCACTTTGAGGGCCGGAATTCAGACTTTTTCTATAATTTGGCAAATATATGTAAGGCCCTTGGCATTAAGTTTAATATTGCTATGCTTTACTTGGCAGATGAAATGTTGAAAAATCGTCATAAAACCTTTACCTTGACCATTGGAAAACCCATTCCTTGGCAAACTTTCGACAAGACAAAGACCCCGGCTCAGTGGGCGCAGTTTGTAAAAGATGTAGTCTACAAGCTATAATGGACAAAAGAGAGAATAAAAGATATGGAAGAAATTATTGCACCGATTAGCAAAGAGATTCTCAAGGCGGAACTTTCCGAGGATAAACGCCTGAGGTTTACGAATAAAAGTCATAATGAAATTTATGTCATTACGCATCAGGATTCGCCAAATGTGATGAAGGAGATTGGCCGATTAAGGGAAATAGCCTTTCGTGCTGCAGGTGGCGGAACAGGAAAGGCGATGGATATCGATGAATATGACGTGATGGAAAATCCCTATAAGCAATTAGTTGTATGGAATCCTGAAGCGGAGGAGATTTTGGGAGGCTATCGTTATCTCTTGGGGGATGAGGTGCAATTTGATGAACATGGAAAGCCTTTGCTGGCTACTGCTCACATGTTTAATTTCTCGGAAGTTTTTTTGAAAAAATATTTGCCTTATACGGTGGAGTTGGGGCGTTCGTTCGTTACATTAGAGTACCAGTCAACCCGTGCCGGTTCCAAGGGATTGTTTGCTTTGGATAATTTGTGGGATGGTTTGGGTGCATTAACCGTGATTAAGCCTAATGTGAAATATTTTTTTGGTAAGATGACTATGTATCCTAGTTATCATCGTCAGGGGCGTGATATGATATTATACTTCCTGAATAAACATTTTGGTGATAAAGATAAGTTGATAACTCCGATGAAACCGCTGGAAATAGAAACAGATAAGAAAATGTTGGAAAATCTTTTCTGTTATGATTCTTTTAAAGAAGACTACAAGATTTTGAATACGGAAGTGCGTAAGCTGGGATATAATATTCCTCCTTTGGTCAACGCATACATGAGTCTGTCTCCTACGATGCGTATGTTTGGAACAGCGATTAATTATGGATTCGGAGATGTGGAGGAAACCGGAATTCTGATTGCGGTAAATGAAATCCTGGAAGACAAACGGGTGCGCCATATCGAATCGTTTGTAAAGCAACATCCTGAAGCTTTGAAAATAACTTCAGGCGCTCATCCCATACTGACCAAATAATCGGACTAATAGTAATATTGGGGGAAACATTGTCAGGTGCAGATAAAATTTACAGGATTCATCTTGCTCGCATCTGACAATGTTTTTATTATACTGCCGGCAGACTGTTGCCTTTGATCTTCCGGTAGAGGTCGAGCGCATATACGTCTGTCATGCCCGATATGTAATCCAGCACAGCTTGAATTTTTCCATATAAAGTAGGTGCGTTGACATTGTACTGTCCGGATACGCGATTGATCAGTAGTTGTGAATACGCTTTTTCCGGAGAGCGCACTGCATTGATCATCAGGTCAATCAAGGTACTGATAACTCTGAACCCTGCCAATTCTATGTCCAGTACATCACTGGAACGATAGATTCTTTGCAAGGCAATTGCAGAACAATTCTCATAGGCCTCTTTCAATGGACTGCAAATGTGCTTTATCAGTGCGCCTTCAAACTCCCCGGCTAATATCTTTTTTTCATTTTCAGTAAATACTCTTGTGCATTCCTTTATTAGTGCACCGATGACCGAAGAACGTAAATAAGCTATCTGTTCATTGACGTCTGTTACAATCCGGCAAACTTCTTCAATGCGTTTTTTTCTTTTCTCATCAAAGAACAGCATATACAGTCCTTTGGTTTCATCATGTGTCAGAAGTTTTAATTTATGCGCGTCTTCTATGTCCATCATCTGATAACAAATATCATCCGCGGCTTCTACCAGGTAGACTAACGGATGGCGTGCGTAGCGTAAAGGCTCATCCGGCTTGCTGAGCTGGATGATGCCTAATTCTCTGGCTATTTTCTGATAATCAGCCTCTTCGCTTAAGAAGAAACCGAATTTTGATTTCTTTCCTGCCAATTGTGAGGAAAAAGGATATTTTACGATGGACGCCAATGTGGAGTAGGTCATTACGAATCCTCCTTTCCGTCTTCCTTCAAATTGGTGGGTAAGGATGCGGAATGCATTGGCATTTCCTTCGAAGTGGGTTAAATCATCCCATTCCATCGGTGAAAGTTCTTTTTTCAATGCCATTCCTTGTCCTTCCGAGAAGTAAGTTGAAATGGCTTTTTCTCCCGAATGGCCGAAAGGTGGGTTTCCCAGATCGTGTGCCAGACATGCGGCTGAAACGATAGAACCTATTTCCGATATATGGGAGTCGACCAAGTCTGGGTGCTTTTTCAGAAGCTGGTTGGCGACATCGTTTCCTAAAGAACGTCCTACACAAGACACCTCAAGGCTGTGAGTCAACCGGTTGTGTACGAATACGCTACCCGGTAAAGGAAATACTTGAGTTTTGTTTTGCAAACGGCGAAAAGGTGCTGAGAAGATGAGACGGTCATAATCGCGTTGGAATTCGGAACGGTCATCTTTACGGGCCTCGTGCAGTTCTTCCATGCCGAAGCGTTTATTTGATATTAATTGTTTCCAGTTCATAATTCAGGCTTTATCTGTTTGCAAAAGTAAGAAACTTCCGTTTAAAAAACTGTAAACGCTTAGATAAATCCATCTAAATGTGTAAATTCGCACTTTATTAATCATGTGGTAATGTGCTGATTTGTTAATATGCCAATTGGCTGCGCCAGGTCTGGACTGTGCTTGTTGTCTGCAAATTATTAGCATTGCCACATAAGCATATTGATAAATTGTTAAAATTATGAAAATACAGGTAATCAATAAATCAAAACATGCTTTACCCGAGTATGCTACCGGGCAATCGGCAGGGATGGATATCCGTGCTAATCTTGACGAACCGATTGTGCTGAAACCCTTGCAACGTTGTTTGGTTCCTACGGGACTTTATATCGCATTGCCTGAAGGTTTTGAAGCGCAAATCCGTCCACGTAGCGGGCTGGCTATTAAGAAAGGCATCGGAGTCCTGAATTCTCCGGGCACAATTGATGCCGATTATCGTGGTGAAATTTGTATTATCCTGGTCAATTTGTCATCTGAGGATTTTATGATAGAAGATGGGGAGCGCATTGCGCAAATGGTTGTAGCCCGTCACGAACATGCCGAATGGCAGGAAGTGGAGGTGTTGGACGAAACGGAACGTGGTGCAGGTGGCTTTGGACATACCGGAAAAAAGTAAAAGGAAACAATGAATAGAAGATTGAAATATGTACCCATGCTATGTGTATGTCTGATAGGCATGCTTGTTTCATGCGGTACGGTGAAGAGAACTTCCGGGGTGTCCGGAAATAAAGCTGTTGTGGAGGAAAAGGATCCGCTTACTCCGGAGCAACGTCGTAAATACGACTATTTCTTTTTGGAAGCGCTCCGGATGAAAGAAAAAGGTGACTTGGATGCGGCTTTCGAAATGTATAGTCACTGTTTGGACATTTATCCACAAGGAGCTGCTACTTTGTTCGAGATTTCCCGGTTCCATATGTTTCTCAATCAGCCGGAAAAAGGGGAGGAGGCTTTGAAGAAGGCAGTGGATGCCGACCCTAAGAGTTTTTGGTACAAGCAAACTTTGGCAGCCTATTATCAAGGTAAGGGAAATTACCCGAAAGCCATTTATGTTTATGAGGATATGGCGAGTCAGTTCCCCTCACGTCTGGAACCGTTGATGGCTTTGATTGATCTCTATACCCGTACCAAGGATTATCAGCAGGTAGTTAATACATTGAACCGCCTTGAAGCCTTGGATGGGAAGTCTGAACAAATCAGCATGGAGAAATTCCGCATGTATCTGGCCATGAACAATGATCAGCAGGCATTTACGGAGATTGAGAATTTGGCGAAAGAATATCCATATGACATGCGTTATCTTACCATTTTGGGAGATGTCTATCTGAACAACGGTAAGGAAGAAGAAGCATACGAAACTTATCAGAAAGTATTGAAGGAAGAACCGGGCTATGCGCCGGCGTTGCTTTCTATGGCTTCTTATTACGAGAAAAAAGGGCAGGATAGTTTGTATCAGGTACAGTTGGATACTATTTTGCTGAATGATAATGTGGATAGCGATACAAAGATGAACATTATGCGCCAGCTTATTCTGCGTTCTGAGCAAACAAACAAGGACAGTACGAAAATAGTAGGCCTGTTTACTTCTATATTGAAGGAAAAACAAGAGAATGCAGATATCGCTATGTTGGCGGCCCAATATCTTCTGACGAAAAAGATGGATAAAGAGGCAACCCCTGTTTTGCACCAAGTGCTTGAAATTGATCCGGAAAATACGCCGGCACGCTTGCAGCTGTTGAGCTTTGCCATTCGTGAGCAGAATATGGATGAAGTAATCAAATTATGTGCTCCTGCTTTGGAATATACTCCGGATGTATTGGAATTCTACTATTATATGGGATTGGCCTATCATCAGAAGGAGAAAACAGACGAGGCATTGGAGGTTTTTAAAAAAGGAGTGAATCAAGTAACAGATAAAAGCAATAAGGATATCGTTTCTGATTTCTATGCCATTATGGGGGATCTTTATCATATAAAGAAGATGAATGTGGAGGCATATGCCGCATACGATTCCGCTTTGGTTTATAAGGAAAACAATATAGGGGCCTTGAATAATTATGCCTATTACCTGTCTGTAGAGCGTAAAAACCTGGATAAAGCGGAAGAAATGAGTTACCGTACCGTAAAGGCCGAACCTACCAATGGTACGTATCTGGATACCTATGCCTGGATACTTTTTGAGAAAGGTAAATATGTAGAAGCAAAAATTTACATTGACCAGGCTATGCAGAATGATGGAAGTAAAAGTTCCGTTGTTGTAGAGCATTGTGGAGATATTTACTACATGAATGGAGATCGTGAAAAGGCTTTGGAATATTGGCAACAAGCGGAAAAATTATCCAAGGAGCCTCCTCAAGAAGGTAGTGAAGAACGTAGTGAAAAGGAATTGAACTTATTGAGAAAGAAGATTGTACAAAAGAAATACTTTGCAGAATGATGAAACGTGTCTGTTTTTATTTGTTTAGTGCTTTGCTGATTATATTTATTTCTTCATGTTCATCTACCCGGAGTATGAAGAAAGGGGTATCTATTGGCAATTTATCCGAGTCGGAATATATGGAAGAGCTGATTAGCCGTTCTCCGGGATGGGATGCAATTACTGCGAAAATGTCATTGGCCGTTGACTTGAACGGTAAAGGACCGACTAAAGTAAATGGTACGTTGCGCATGAAACGTGATGAAGTAATCCAGCTTTCTATCGCTCCATTTTTGGGTATTGAAGTGGCACGTGCTGAAATATCTCCGGACGGAGTTTTAGTGATGGATCGTATGAACAAACGTTATGTACAAGTCCCTTTTGATGAATTGAAAAATCTGGCAAAGGCTGATTTGGATTTTCATACTTTGCAGGCCTTGTTTATGAATGAAATTTTTCTTCCGGGAAAAAAGGTGCTGACTGTCCGTGATATTTCGTCCTTTGCTGTGCGTCCTGAAAACGAAAATGCATTAATAGAAGTAAAAAACGGCAAACATTTCGCCTACCGTTTTCGTACCAATACAAATGATGGGCTGCTGAAAGAAAGTCATATCGGCTTGTCCGGTACCCGGTACGGGATAAATTGGCGTTATGATAAGTTTCGTCCGTTGGAGCAGAAACAATTTCCGGCGTCTATGACAGTGTCTTTTGAAGGAGCGAAGCAACCGGTTACGGCAGTGTTCGAACTTTCCCGACTTTCTACAAACAAAGATTGGGAAAGTCACACTGAAGTGCCTCAAAAATACGAAAAGATAGAATTGCAAGATTTGCTAAAACAGCTTATTAAATAATGAAACGTATCTTCTTATTACTCATAGCCTGCTGCTTTTTAAGTACTCTTTTAGCGCAAAGTACTCGGAAAATAAGGGAGCTTGAAGCCAAACGGAAGGAACTTCATCAGCAGATTGCCGAGTCTGAAACTCTGTTGCAATCTACCAAAAAGGATGTGAAAAGCCAGTTGGATAACCTTGCTTTACTGACAGGTCAGATTGAGGAGAGAAGAAAATATATCAATACCATAGAGAGTGATGTTCATATATTAACAAGTGAGATCGCCTCTTTGCAGAAGCAACTGAATAAACTTCAGCGTGATTTGAAAGACAAGAAGCAGAAGTATGAGATTTCGGTGCAATATATGTATCGTAACAAGTCTGTTCAAGAGAAATTAATGTTTATTTTTTCTGCCGAGAACTTGAGCCAGACTTACCGTCGTATGCGTTATGTGCAGGAATATGCAAACTTCCAGCGTCTTCAGGGAATGGAGATAGAACGTAAGCAGAAGCAAATTGCCGCTAAAAAAAGAGAAGTGGAACAAACTAAGAATGCCAAACAGAATCTTTTAAAACAAGGTGAGGCCGAAAAGATCAAACTGGAAATTCAGGAAAAGGAACGGCAGACTCTTTTAGCGAATCTGCAAAAGAAGCAGAAAGGTATACAAAACGAAATAAGGAAGAAAAAACGTTCAGCAGAGCAATTGAATGCCCAAATTGATCGTTTGATTGAGATTGAAATAGAGAAAGCTAGAAAACGTGCGGAGGAAGAAGCCCGTAGGAAAGCCGCTGCTGAGGCTGCCGCAAAGGCTGCTGCAGCTAAGAAAGCGGAAAATAAAACTACGGGAGGGGTAACCCGCTCTAAATCTACGGAAAAAAATGAGGACACAAGGAAGGCCGCTCCGGTGGAGAAGTTCAGTCTGAACAATGAGGACCGTCAACTGTCGGGTAGTTTTGAACGTAATCGAGGTATTTTGCCGGTTCCCATTACCGGCCCATACGTGATTGTCAGCCATTACGGACAGTATGCCGTAGATGGTTTGCGTAATGTGAAGCTGGATAATAAAGGGATTGATATCAAAGGTAAACCGGGAGCACAGGCACGCGCCGTTTTTGATGGAGAAGTTTCGGCTATTTTCCAATATAATGGCTTGAACAATATATTGGTGCGTCATGGTAATTATATCTCCGTCTATTGCAACCTTTCTTCCGTATCGGTTTCTAAAGGCAGCAAAGTCAATACACGTACTGTTCTTGGAACTATCCATACAGATAGTTCGGGTAATACGGTCTTGCATTTTCAACTTCGTAAGGAAACGGCTAAACTTAATCCGGAATTATGGTTGGGAAGATGAAAAAGATAAGTTTTCTTTTTGTATTTCTGTACTTTATTACTTTGTTGTTTGTCGTAGCTTGTTCGGAAACTGGAGAGCTTCCTGTAGCTCCTGTTCCTGAAATTCCTTCCATTACTATCCCTTCCACGGAAAATACCCGGCTTGTTTTCACTTCGGACGGAGGGGAGGATACCCTTGCTTTTATTGCAACAACAGGATGGTCTGTTGCTATAAAGACTGCTGATTTGGCTGGAGATTGGTTAGCTGTGTCACCGTTAACCGGTAATAAGGGGGATAATGAACTTATTATTACATTGGCTTCCAATCCCTCTGCCGAGGATAGAGAAGGTGAAGTGATAATTCAGTGTGGAGAAGTTGCGGATACTGTTATCGTCCGTCAAAATTTCAATTATCTGGCAACTCTTTCTAAAGATGGTGATGTAAGAACTTGGCAAGAACATACGAAAGGGTGGGGAATTAATCTTGTAATGATGGGAGACGGGTTTGTGGAAATGGATATGGGGAGAGGTGGAAAATACGAGGTAATGATGCAAAAGGCGATGGATTCCTATTTTTCTGTGGAGCCGATGCATTCTTTACGGGAGTATTTTGATGTTTATAGTGTCACTGTTGTTTCAGTATCCGACAGCATTGACGGTGGAACAGCTCTAGGAACTACTTTTACAGGAGGCACTTCCATAAAAGGCGATAATGAAAAATGTAAGCAATATGCTACTAAAGTGCCTCTGTTGGGTAATTCTGTTAGAAATACACCGATGATTGTAGTCATGAATAGTCCTCGCTATGCCGGTACCACCTATATGCATTCTTTGGGCTATTCCATAGCATTCTGTCCTTATGTGGATAATGATGATGAACGTTTTGCACAGATTATTCATCATGAAGCAGTGGGGCATGGCTTCGGATATTTGGGAGATGAATATGATGATGTGTATGACGGTGAAATCCCGCCAAATGTTATGGCGGAACTAAAAGAAATTGCAGACCGGTATGGATGGTATTCTAACATTGATTTCACTCCGGATATAACGAAAGTGAAATGGAATTATTTTATCTCTGACAAACGTTATGTTAATGAAAGACTGGGAGCATGGGAAGGAGCATACGGATACCGGTCAGGTGTCTGGCGTCCGACGAATATCAGTATCATGCTCTATAATGTCGGCGGTTTTAATGCTCCTTGCCGGGAGGCTATTTATCGTCGTGTCATGAAACTGGCTGGTGAAAGCTATAGTCGTGATAAGTTCCTTGAATATGATGCAGTAAACCGGAAGTCTGCATTAAAGCGTATGAATGCTGGAAGTGTAGATCGGAATCACTTTATTCCTTTAGCATCTCCTGTTATTATAGATTGATTCTCTTTCTCTGTATCTTTTTGATATGTAGTACTGGGTAATTTTCTGTATAATAGCTATTAAAGTATAAATATGTATTTGAGGAACGGTTATTTTCCGTTTTAAAACTTGTCTGCCCTTTCGAAGAGAATGAAAAAAACATTTATTATTAAAAATAAATCTCCAATTAGTTTTGAGTTCAAGTCTAATTGCGTACATTTGTCCCCTGCATTAAGTATCCTCATAGAAGTACATTAATACTTTTCCAACTTATTCTTTAGTGATGATGGTAGAATCGTTTGTCTCTCTGTAAGATTCCTAATAGCAAAACGTACTTATTTTTTTATTAAAACATTTATTTTAAAATGAACATTTTTATTGCAGGGCTTAACTATAATATGAGTGAAGCCGAACTTGGAGAATTATTTGCAGAGTATGGTGAAGTTGTTTCTGTTAAGATTATAATGGACAGAGAGACCGGTCGTTCTAAGGGATATGGTTTTGTTGAAATGGCTGATGATGAAGCTGGAGATAAAGCGATTGCAGCTCTTAATGAAGTTGACATGGATGGAAAAACTCTTTCTGTGTCAATAGCGCGTCCTAGAGAAGAACGTCCGCGTCGTAGTTATGGCAACAATGGTGGTGGTTATCGTGGTGGTAACAACAGTCGTGGTGGTGGCTACGGTGGTGGTCGCGGAGACAATGGCTATGGAGGTGGCAGAAACAGATATTAATCTGTATCTCTATAAAATATAAAGAAACCTGCTTTGGACATTTGAAATGCTGAGGCAGGTTTTTATAGTGCCTTTTCAGGATATAAAATTAATTTTCTCAATTTTTTCTTCAGATTTTTATGGTTGTCTAAAAATCTTGTTTCCAATTGTTTGTTATGAAATCTTTCCATTTTAATATCTTCGTTCGGATATAAATCCTTTAGTTTCCAAGGTAGAGACTATATCCGACTTTCTGTTTGTTTTTGTTCTGGTATTTCATTTCGGTGGTATTCGGATTTCCCTATCCGGATTATCTTGTTCATTTTTTGTGGATTTTTAAAATCGTTTTATCATCTGGGTTAATGTTTTCTTCCTTTAGGTTAAATCATTTTTCTAAGTATGGTTTACATAGTTAATTCTTAGTTATAATATGAGTTGATCCTTCAAAAGTGTCTTTCAAAAGGCTTTGGCTGTCGGCTAGAAACGACTTAATCTTTCTTTTGTTTATGGCAAACGGAAGATATTCCTTTGGGGAATAACATCTCTATGAATGCCTTTTGTAATAGTAAAGAGGATAAAAACGGTTATTTATTAAGCATTATCAATAATTTCCACATACATTCCAGGGACTTCTTTTTATCTTTATAAAAAGACTATAAGTATTATGCGTGTTATATTCAACTTTATTCTGGATTATTTCAACAGGAAAGAAAATGATTTAGTATAGAGAGATTGTTAGCTTTTCTAGAAAATAGACTCCTGTGTTTGTGTTGTCAATAGTTCTAGTGCCTTGATTCCCATAACGGAATTTCCTTTTTGATTCAATCTCGGGCTCCACACTGCAACTGAATATCGTAGTGGGTAAACTGCGGCTATACCGCCTCCCACACCACTTTTCCCCGGAAGGCCTACCAGATAAGAAAATTCTCCTGCTTCGTCATAGAACCCACATGTTTGCATGATGGCATTGATACGTTTCACTTGAGAGGCGGTCAGTGTGATTCCTTCGAATGTAAAAGCTTGTTTATGGTTGGCAAACGGCAAAAAGGCTTTGGATAAATCATAACAACTCATTTCTATGGAGCATTGAAGGAAATAGAAATGAAGTACACGTTCTATGTCATTGTCGATGTTATGATGATATTTCAACAGGTTGGTGATTGCCGCATTCAGATAACCGTTTTCACGTTCGGACAGGGCTACTTCTTCATTATAATGGATCTGGTTATTCCCACTGATTGAGTGGACGAAACGAAGATATTCTTCTTCGGGGTATTTCAAATGGTTCAGCAGGATATCAGTCATTACAATGGCTCCGGCGTTAATAAAGGGATTCCGAGGAATTCCTTTTTCTACCTCCAGTTGTACTAATGAGTTGAAAGCTGTTCCCGAAGGTTCTTTACCTACTCTTTTCCATAGATTATCTCCTTCAAGACTCAAACACATGGCAAGTGAAAAGACTTTCGAAATACTTTGGATGGAAAAGCCGGTGGTGGCTTCTCCATGCATGAAAGTTTTGTTTTGTATCGTATGGATGCACATTCCGAATTGATCTGGGTTGATTTTGGCAAGTGCCGGAATGTAATCAGCCTGTTTGCCAATAGAGGCGTAGGGCTGGATTTCTTGATAGATGTCTTTTAGAATCTGTTGATAATCCATGATTTGGACGTTTTTATTTTTCTGTATAGTCACCATTGGCTTTGATGAGTTCGATCAACTTCTCAACAGCCTGGTCTTCGGGAATGTTTTTTTCTATACATTCTTTCTTTTTATAGAGGCTGATTTTTCCACGACCGGCACCTACATAGCCATAGTCGGTATCCGCCATTTCGCCGGGACCATTGACAATACAGCCCATAATGCCGATTTTCAGACCTTTCAAATGCGAGGTGGCTGCTTTGATGCGGGCAATCGTAGACTCTAAATCATATAAGGTACGACCACAGCCCGGACATGAAATGTATTCCGTTTTGCTGGTTCGGATTCTGCCGGCTTGCAGGATACTAAATGCAGTGGTGTCTACCGCTATATGACTCAAAGAACCTTGGTTGTACAAGAAGATGCCGTCACAGAGTCCGTCAAAAATTAGTGCACCCATATCAGCTGCCGCTTTGATTTGCAGATCTTCAGTTTTCGTTTCCTGATAGTATTGGAAGAATACGACCGGATTTTCTAAACCTTCATTCATCAGTTCGTGTGTCATGGCACGATATTCGCCGAGGCGGTTGGGATGATTGCTTTGGGCGATGATTACCACCTCGGGATGCAGTTTGAGGGCTGCGATTACTTCGTCATTCATAGCCATATAGGGCAGGAACAGGAATTTTAGATCGGAAACCGTGTGATGTAATTCTATCATCTGCTGGTAGTTGAATGCCGGATAGACATTTTTGTCTTCTGGATTCCATGCATTGGCATCCACTAGATAGGCTATATTGTTATCTCGTGAATTGGGTACACTTCCACCGCAATAAATATAGTCAGGTTTGAATTGAGGATTGGTTTCGAAAGACCCTTCCAGACGTTCGGCTATTACTACAGGAGGATTATCCCCTCCAATATTCCGGACGGCCTTAGTCTTCCGGCGGCCCGGAGATAGGTAGTTGAATTGCGGAGCTTTTTTTCCAGGAATAAAAGGATGTCCTTCCCGAGTTAGTATATAATCAACCAGTTTGCGGGCTACCGGAATTTCATTTTCAGGAGCCTCGCTCAATGAGACACGAATGGTATCTCCCAAGCCATCGGCAAGGAGTGCGCCTATTCCTAATGAGGATTTTATTCTTCCGTCCTCGCCATCCCCTGCTTCGGTAACACCCAGATGAAGCGGGAAAGCCATATTTTCCTTTTCCATTTCCTCTACCAGTAGACGGACCGTCCTGACCATTACTACGGTATTGGATGCCTTGATGGAAATAACCACATCGTTGAAATGTTCCGCAACACAGATACGCAGGAATTCCATGCACGATTCTACCATACCTTCGGGGGTGTCGCCATAATGAGACATGATGCGGTCTGACAGAGAACCGTGGTTTACCCCGATGCGGATGGCGGTGTGGTTTTCCTTGCAGATATTTAGAAAAGGAACGAAGCGTGCACGTATCTTTTCTATTTCTTGCGCATACTCTTCGTCAGTGTATTCCAGTTTCCGGAAAGTACGTCCCGGGTCTACATAGTTTCCCGGATTGATGCGCACCTTCTCCGCATATTGTGCCGCTACATCAGCCACTTTGGGATTGAAATGCACATCGGCTACCAGCGGGGTGTCATATCCTTGAGAGCGTAATCCGATATTGATATTTTTCAGGTTTTCGGCTTCACGTACACCTTGTGTGGTAAGACGTACATATTCACCGCCCACATCTATAATGCGTTTGGCTTGTTCCACACATGCTTCAGTATCCATAGTAATGGTGTTGGTCATACTTTGGATACGGATGGGATTGTTTCCACCCAAAGGAGTGCCTCCGATATGGACTTCGGAAGATTTGCGGCGGGAGTAATTAAATAAATCCATGTTTAGTGATTAGTGGTGAGTGGTGAGTGATTAGTGAGCTGCGCTGGAATGCTGCATGGGTATTAATCACTCACCACTAGTTAATTCGTTTTATATTCAAACTTGATTTCTTTCAATTCTTCATTGGCTTTTACAATTTTCTTTTTTAAACCGGTTTTGTAGTCTGCAAATTTAGCAGCCAGTTCTGTATCACTCAATGCTAGCATTTGTACGGCCAGAATGGCAGCATTCATGGCTCCATTGATTGCTACGGTAGCTACAGGAATTCCGGGAGGCATTTGGATGATAGAATAAAGTGCGTCTACGCCATCAAGAACTGAACCTTTTACGGGTACACCGATAACAGGTAGTGTGGTATTTGCAGCAATGACACCGGGAAGTGCGGCAGCCATGCCGGCAGCGGCAATGATGACTTTAATTCCACGGCCTGCAGCATTTTTCGCAAATTCCTCCACAGCTTCGGGAGTGCGGTGTGCCGAAAGGGCGTTCATTTCGAAAGGTACGTGCATCTCGTCCAGTAATTTGGCAGCTTTTTCCATTACGGGAAGGTCGGAAGTGCTACCCATGATAATACTTACGATAGGTTTCATTGTTTTTTTGTTATTGTTTGGTTTATATATTTACTTCAAGCACGGGTTATACGGATGAACGCGGATAGAAAAATCCGTGAGATCCGCGTAATCCGCGCCTGAACAATTCCCTAACGGGAATTTATATTATTCGTTGACTAATGCTTTATATCCTTCAGCATCCAACAAATCGTTAACGTCATTAGTGTCATTGGGCTTAATCTTAATCAGCCACCCTTTACCATACGGGTCTTGGTTTACTAATTCGGGATTGTCGGCCAATGCTTCGTTCTGTTCCAGAACTTCTCCTGAAACGGGAAGGAACAAGTCCGAAATAGTCTTTACTACTTCAATAGTACCGAAAACTTCGTCTTTTTCTAAAGTTTCTCCTTCAGTAGTGATATCTACGAATACGATGTCACCTAGTTGCTCTTGTGCATAATCAGTGATGCCTACATAAGCTATATCACCTTCTACTCGTATCCATTCGTGTTCTTTGGTATACTTTACATTGCTTGGAAATTCCATAATGTTTTCAATTTATAAGGTTAATACTAATTTTTTTCAAATAAACAAAATTCCAATGACACCACAAAACAATCCGATAATAAATCCGGCTAAAACTTCTAATAAGGTATGCTGTTTTACAATGATACGGGCTGTGCCAAGCATTCCGGATAGCAAAATGAAAAAACAGAGCCACCATACAGGATTGAAATTGAATATAAAGCTGTAGGATAATAATCCGCCTACCATCATGCCGCTGCTTGCTACGTGTGTGCTGATTTTCCACTTGAAATTGATCAGTGTGCAAAGGATCATGCAGATGAGGGCGGCTACGATAATACCCGACATATAGCGGGGCAGATGTATCTTGTACATAGTGATGAGACAGGTGACATAGCTGATGATAGTCAGCGCGTATGGTACGAAACGTTTTTCGCGGTGTCCCAATTCATGAATCCCCCAACCGTTTATTTTTTGAAATAGGTAGATGGCGAGCATTGGCATCAGAATGGTGAAACAGTAGACTATGCCCAATACTATCAGTTTGTACTGGATGGGCATGATACGAAGATAAGTGAAGAAAAAAAGTAGGAAAAATGCCACAAAAGGAATTATAAAAGGCGTGAATATGCCTGATATGATACGTGAGCTGACTTCAAGCGGACTATTTTTCTTGGCTACTCTTATTGCTTCGGTTGTTTCGTTAGCTTTCATAATATTACCTTCTTAATCGTGCGACGGGTATGTTAAGCTGTTGGCGGTATTTGGCTACAGTACGGCGGGCTATGGGATAGCCTTTCGTCTTTAGTGTTTCGGCCAGTTCATCATCAGTGTAAGGTTTTTCTTTGTCTTCGGTATCTACACATTCTTTCAGAATGCGCTTGATTTCGCGGACAGAGAGTTCTTCACCGTCTTCGGTGGTGTAACCGTCGCTGAAAAAGAATTTCAACGAATAGATACCATAGTTTGTTTGTACATATTTGCTGTTGCTTACCCGTGATATGGTGGAAATATCCAATCCCGCGCGTTCGGCTACATCTTTCAAGATCATGGGCTTCAGCAAGGATTCGTCTCCTTCTAAAAAGAAGAGGCGTTGAATATCTATAATGGCTTGCATGGTGGTGAGTAACGTGTGTTGTCGCTGTTTTACGGCATTGATAAAACCTTGTGCGGCATCTACTTTTTGTTTTAGGAACATCAGTGCGTCCTTTGAGGCCTTGCTCTGATTGTCTTTGTTGCGAGTGTGTTCATCCAGCAATTCGGTGAACTGACGGCTCAGACGCAACTCAGGAACATTACGATTGTTTAAACTTAGAGTAATGGTGCCGTCTTCATACGTTTCTACGATGAAATCGGGAATAATCTGCTGCATATTTTTACCCATTGCTTCACCCAGTGAACTGCCCGGACGAGGATTCAGCTTGGTGAGATCGCTCACCGCCTCATTATATTGTTCTTCGGTAATACCTAGTTTTTGGATAATCCTTTCTTTATTTTTGCGGGTAAATTCATCACAACATTTACCGATGATGTCCAGTTCTATTTGTTTCAACGGCGAATCGGCTTTTCTTTGTATTTGTAACAGAAGACATTCCTGTAAACTGCGGGCACCGATACCTGCCGGATCAAAGTCTTGGATTATTTCTAATATTTTATTCAATTCTTCTTCAGTGGTATAGATGCCCCGATAGATGGCAAGTTCATCCATGATAGACTCCATATTTTTGCGTAACAGGCCGTCATCGTCCAATGAACCGATCAAGTACTCGGCTATATCTCGTTGTTCTGGGGTAAGTTCCTGCATCTGCAACTGGTCTTTCAATATTTCATAAAAAGATACGGCATCCGAGAAAGGGATTTCTTCGGCTACTCCTTCTTTGGAACGATTATGTTCCTGTAGTTTATAATCGGGAATATCATCTTCGTTACTGTAATCGCCTAATGAAAAATCCTCGTTCGACTCCGTATTTTCGTCTTCGTTTTCTTCGTATTCTGTGTTGTCATCTTCATTATCGGGCATTTCTTTCCCTTCCTCCAGGGCCGGATTATCCAGTATTTCGGAATGGATACGTTCTTCCAACTCCACAGTGGGCAGTTCCAGCAATTTCACTACCAGTATCTGTTGTGGAGATAAAGTCTGTATTTGTTGCTGGGCTTGTGTTTGTACTTGACGTGAGCCTTGTGCCATAATATTTTTATTTCCTTGTTTATTGCGACAAAAATAGGAAATTGTATTGTAATAATCTTCCTTTTTTCTGGGATTATTTTAAGGGGATGGTTATCTTTGCCTGTCATCCATACAAAAAACACAAGATTATGTTTGCAAAAGAAACTTATACAACCCGCCGTAACAGCTTGAAAAAAAGCCTGGGAACAGGTCTCTTGCTATTTCTAGGCAACGAGGAGAGTGGCATGAACTATGAGGATAATACTTATCATTTCCGCCAGGATTCTACTTTTCTTTATTTTTTCGGCTTGCCCTATGCTGGGTTGGCTGCCATTATCGATGTGGATGAGGATAAGGAAATTATCTTCGGGGATGAGCTGACTATGGATCATATTGTATGGATGGGAATCCAGCCTGCCTTGTGTGAGAAAGCGCAGAGGGTGGGAGTGACGGAAACTCGTCCTGCCGCGGATTTGAAGAAGTATTTGGAAAAAGCTGTTGCTAAAAGACAGGTGATTCATTATCTGCCTGTTTATCGTGCGGAGCACAGATTGAAGCTGTTGGACTGGTTGGATATAAAGCTTGGCATGGAACAGCCGTCTGTTCCGTTTATTCGTGGAGTCGTGAATATGAGGAATTATAAGACTGCTGAGGAGTTGGTTGAAATTGAACGTGCTTGTAATGTGACGGCTGATATGCACATTACAGCTATGAAAGTGTTACGTATAGGAATGAAGGAATGGGAAGTGGTGGCTGCATTGGAAGCGGTGGCACAGGCCAATGGTTGTGGATTTTCGTTTCCTACTATTGCCACGGTATGCGGACAGACTTTGCATAACCATTATCATGGGCATACGGTGAAATCGGGGGATATGCTGTTGGTGGATGCTGGTGCGGAAACTGAAATGGGATATGCTGGTGATATGTCGTCTACAATTTGTGCGGATAAAACGTTTACTATCCGTCAGAAAGAAGTGTATGACATTCAGGTTGCCGCACACACGGCAGCGGTTCGTGCATTGAAGCCCGGAGTGCCTTTTAAAGAGGTGTATGAACTTTCCTGTAGAGTGATTTGTGAAGGGCTGAAAGGACTGGGCATTATGAAAGGTGATCCTGCTGAAGCGGTGGCCGTTGGGGCGCATGCTATGTTTTTTCCGTGCGGACTAGGACACATGATGGGATTGGATGTGCACGATATGGAGAATTTGGGAGAGGTATGGGTCGGCTATGACGGACAACCGAAAAGCACTCAGTTCGGCCGTAAGTCATTAAGGCTGGCCAGACCTTTAGAACCGGGATTTGTGCTTACTATAGAACCGGGTATCTATTTTATTCCCGAACTGATTGATTATTGGAAAGCGGAAAAACGCTTTAAGGACTTTATCAATTATGATAAGCTGGAGAGTTATCGTGACTTTACAGGTTTGCGTAATGAGGAAGATTATTTGATAACGGAGGACGGGGCACGTCTTTTAGGTAAGAAGGTTCCTTTTACTACAGAAGAGGTGGAGGCTTTGCGATAAAATTATTGGGGGTAGATAGAAATACTTTTATCTACCCCCGATGATATATAATTATCCACCTATGGTTACCTTTAAACCGTAATCAGTCAAGATTTGTATGCACTGCTGTTGTACTTCTTCGGATGGCGTTTGCATTTTATATCCTTTAGGATTATAGATACTGCCTAGCTTTGTATGCTTTCCCTTTCCTATATCATGGTAAGGTAATAGGTTAATTATCTCAGGATGCCGTGGAAGACTGGCCAAAAATTCGGCAGACTGCTTTATGTTCTTTTCATCTGCATTCACTCCTTCAATCAATGGAATGCGGATATAATAAGGGAAACCGGCTTCTGCTACTCTGCGGATGTTTTCCAAAATTAATTCATTGGGAACATCACAAAATGTTTGGTGTACGGTACTGTCCATTGATTTTAAGTCGATAAGTAATAATTCACAATTCCGCATCACTTCATCCACCGTTTCTTTGCGGGCAAGTAGGGTGGTATCTACCGCCCGATGAATTCCCTGTTGTCCGCAACGTTTCAGCATATCAATCAAGAATTTGGGATGAAGCAACGGTTCTCCACCACAAAAAGTGACCCCACCGCCCGATTGATCCATAAATGGGATTTCCTTTTCTATTTCATGTATCAGGTATTCGGCGGTATATTCCGTTCCTGATATCTCGATAGCCATTGCCGGACATTCTTCGGCACAGCGTCCGCATAACACGCATTTTTGTTTGTCGGTGACAATACCCTCGGGAGTCAGTGTCAGTGCACCGTTGGGGCATACTTTCAGACAAGTTCCACAGCCAAGGCATTTCTTGGCTGTGTATAGTTTGTCTTTTCCGTTACGAATGCCTTCGGGATTATGGCACCATACGCACGAGAGCGGGCATCCTTTCATGAAAAGTGTGATGCGGATGCCCGGTCCGTCATTGATAGCATAGCGTTTGATGTCGAAAATCAGATTCATTTTGTCAGAAGGTTTCTTGTGCCGTGCGGGCTATTACGTCATATTGTAAATCTGCGTTCATATCATTGAAATAATCGCTATACCCGGCTACGCGTACCAACAGGTCCCGATATTCTTCAGGATGCTTTTGGGCGGCATGTAAGGTGGCGGTATCTACTATATTGAACTGAATGTGATGTCCTCCTAAGGCGAAATAGCTGCGGATGAGGCTTGCTAGTTTGGCCAGGTCTTCATCACGTTTCAGCAGTGAGGGCAGGAAACGTTGATTCAACAGAGTACCTCCGCTTTTCACCTGGTCTAGTTTGCCTAATGATTTTACGACGGCGGATGGCCCGTGGGTATCTGCTCCGTGTGAGGGTGAGGTACCGTCACTGATGGCACGTCCGGCCAGACGGCCGTTGGGGGTGGCATTCATCATTTTGCCGAAGTAAACGTGACAGGTAGTAGACAGCATGTTCAAATGGAAGCATTCGCCTTTGGTGTTCGGCTTTCCTTCGATGGCGTCGTAAAGGTCGTTAAAGACCTGGATGGCGATACGGTCTGCATATTCGTCATCGTTACCGAAGAAAGGTGTGCGGTTCAGAATGAATTGTCGCATGGCTTCCTGTCCTTCGAAGTTGGTGTCGGTAGCATGGATGATTTGCTCCATATTGAATTTACGTTCTTCGAATACATGTTTTTTCAGAACGGAGAGACTGTCGGTAATAGTACCTAAACCGGTGCATTGAATATAGGTTGTGTTATAACGCGGTCCGCAGTTATAATAATCTTTTCCTTTGGCAATACAGTCATCAATGAACAAAGACAGGAAAGTGGCGGGAGCGTATTTGGCGAACATACGGTCAATGTAGTTGCTGACACGTACTTTCATATCTACAAAATAATGGATTTGTTTAAGGAATGCGTCATAAAGTTCTTCATAAGTCCGGAAGGTACGGGGATCTCCTGTTTCTAAGCTTACTTTCTTGCCTGACACAGGATCAGTTCCGTTGTGCAAGGTGACTTCCAATATCTTGGGGACGTTAAGGTAACCGGTCAGTACGTAAGCTTCTTTTCCGAAAGCGCCTACTTCTATGCATCCGCTACATCCGCCTTCGCGAGCGTCTTCCGGTGTCTTTCCCTGTCGCATTAGTTCCATGACGTATGTGTCGGGATTGAATACGGATGGGTAGCCGTAGCCCTTACGGATTACTTTGCAGCCTTCGCGCAGGAAACGCTCTGGGGTGCATACACTGATGTGCAGGGCGCTTCCGGGTTGTAACAGGTGAAGATCATCTACTGTTTCGAGCATGATATAGGATACTTCACTGACCCCGTTGCTACCATCGCGTTTGATGCCACCGATATTCAGATTGGTAAAGTCATTGTAGGTACCGCTTTCTTTGGCGGTGATGCCAACTTTGGGTGGGGCTGTCTGATTATTTATTTTGATAAAAAAACATGACATTAGTTCTTTGGCTTCTGCACGAGTCAGTATTCCTTCTTTTAGGTCATTTTCATAGAAAGGAGTGAGATGCTGGTCAAAATGTCCTGGATTCATGGCGTCCCATCCGTTCAGCTCTGTAATGGTGCCGAGATGGACAAACCAGTACATCTGTATGGCCTCCCAATAAGTACGTGGGGCATGTGCAGGAACCCATCGGCAGATTTCCGCTATTTTTTTCAGTTCCTTTTTGCGTTTCGGATCGGTTTCTCGTCCAGCCATCTTTTCGGCCAGTTCAGCATGGCGTTCGGCAAAAATGATAGCGGCATCACAGGAGATGGACATGGCGGTCAGTTCTTCTTGTTTGTCGGTTGCTTCTGGATCATTCATGAAATCCAGATTTCTCAGCTCATGGGCAATACGTTCTTTCAGATCCAGCATGCCATATTGATAAACTTTTCCGTCCAAGGAAGTATGACCGGGGGCTCGTTGTTCCATAAATTCAGTGAACATTCCTGCTTCGTAAGCTTCTTTCCATTCTTTGGGAACGTGATTGAAGATGCGTTCGCGTTGGGTGCGCCCTTTCCAATAAGGAATAACCTCGCGTTCATAGGTGTCTATATCTTCCTGGCTGATGGTATAGCGCTGTAATTCGCGGGTGTTCAACACATGAAGGTCTTCCACGCTGTGACAGGTCAGTTCAGGGAAAGTAGATACGGCTTTGGGATGTGGTCCACGTTCACCTACAATCAGTTCGTCTTTACCTATGTATATAGTTTTCCGTTTACAGATTTCAAGAAAGTTCAGTGCTCTTAGAATGGGAATTGGATATTTCCCTTCGTTTTCTTTGTAAAATTCGGTCTCTATCAGAGCACGTTCTATGGACAGAGAAGGTTGTGCGTTAAAAGATTCTTGACGCAGGCGTTGGATACGGTCTGTCATTCCGTTGGTTGTTGTTATCATAAGAGTTATAATAAGGTTTATTTGTTCATAAATAGGAATTCCCATAAGGACGGATTGAAGGAGCCGACCGATTGATATGCAGAAGAAGATATCAATAGAATGAAACGTATGCCAAAAGTAAGATACGCTGTCATTCAATCCATCTTTATGGTGGCTAATGAATGTACAGTCTGCTGGCTTTTGGCATACCCTCCTGAAGAAGAAATGTTCTTAGCAGTAGAACATCAGGCAGTTGAACAGTTTTCTATAGCCTTTGGAGTGCATTCGCTTATACTTGTTTAATAGTGGTCGAAATTACTGTTTGTTTCGCACATAAACAAACCTTATATACTGTTTAATAACAGGTTAATACCGGAAACTGCTTCCTCCTAAAAATTCTCTCAGTAAAGAGGTAGGAGGCAATTCTTTATCTTGTACCGAAGCGAAATATTCCAAGAATTTGCGTAAACGATATGCTTCTGAATATTCTGGTTTGTTATTGGGGACATTCCTTAGAATGGGAATAGCATAATCTTTCATAATGGCCAGTTCAAACAATAGGGCAGAATTGAACATGGCATCTGCATTTTCTTGATATGGAAAGATCCATTTTTCTTCTCCGGCACGTACGCTGGGCCATCTTCTGATCGTTTCTTCTGCGGAATAGCCACGGTATTTGTGGTCGCGGATAATACGGCGCAACAAACGGTTGTCGGTAGTCGGAATATAATTATGATTGTCCAGCAGAATAGTGGTTAATGCCGATACATATATTTTATATTTATTTTCGGTGGGAATATGAGGAGTTAACTCGGGGTTAAGTGCATGGATCCCTTCGAGAATCAATATCATGTTATCGTCAATCTTAAGTTTGTCACCTTTAAATTCCCTTCTTCCTGTGGTGAAGTTGAAACGTGGTAATTCCACTTCCTTTCCATGAAGCAGATCTTGTAATTGCTTGTTGAAGAACTCTAAATCTAATGCATACAATGATTCGTAATCATAATCACCTTTTTCATCTTTTGGTGTCTTTTCTCGGTCAACAAAATAATTGTCCAGGGAGATGGGGTAAGGCTTCAGACCGTTTGCCATCAACTGAATACTGAGCCGTTTGCTGAAAGTCGTTTTACCAGAAGAGGATGGACCGGAGATAAGAACCAGTTTTACTCTTTGACCGTTTTTTCCTCTGTGGTATATCCCATCGGCAATATTGGAAATCTTTTTTTCCTGCAAGGCTTCGGACACATTAATCAGATCGGTGGCATAGCCTTCATTACAGGCCACATTGAAATCTCCTACAGTCCCTACGCCTAAAATCTGATTCCAACGACGATGTTCTTTGAATACTTCCAGCATTTTTTCTTGTTTTACCACTTCCTCTAGTACTTCCGGATTCTGACGGTTGGGGACACGCAGCAACAAGCCGTCATAGTATTTCACTATGTCGAATTTGCGGATATATCCGGTGCTGGGCAGCAGGCTGCCATAGTAGTAGTCAATGGTATTTTCCAAAGTATAATAATAGGAGTAAAGTTCTCCTGAAGTTTCAAGTAGTTTTACTTTGTCCATCATTCCTTTCCGGCAGAATAGTTCTACTACTTTAGTTGTATGACATTCAAAACGATGGAAAGGGATGTTGGCTTCCACAATCTCTTTCATTCGCTGCTTAATACGGGAAACATCATCCAGTCCGGTCTCGTGCCCTATCTGCAAGTCGCAATAATATCCTTTGGATACGGGATGTTCAAGCATGATTTTTCCATCAGGGTATAGGTCCTCCACCGCTTTGCACAAGATGAAGCAAAGTGAACGGACATAAGTGCGCATTCCCGAAGGATTTAGCATATTCAGGAATTCCACATCCTTATTATTATAGGCTCGGTAATTGAGCCCTTCTACTTTGTTATTGACTTTGGCACTGACTGGTCCATATGGGATATCTAGATTAAAACCATTATAAATATCCAAAAGTGAGCTTCCGATTGGGAAGTTCTTTGAAATATTGTTATTTTTGCAACAGATTTGTAACATAATCGTAATAATTATTACTAACGTAGTGAAACGGCTTGAAATTTACTGAATAAAAGGGAGATTAGCCAATTCCTACCAAATTAATTAAAGATGGAGTATTCTTTTTATGATTTCTTAAAGCTGCTAGGTTCACTGGCGCTATTCCTTTATGGAATGAAAATCATGAGTGAGGGGCTGCAAAAGTTTGCTGGTGACAGACTGCGTAAAATCCTCACAGCGATGACCACCAACCGGGTAACCGGAGTGTTAACCGGTGTTCTTATCACTGCGTTAATTCAATCCTCTTCTGCTACTACTGTTATGGTAGTAAGTTTTGTTAATGCCGGACTCCTTACGCTTTCACAATCAATTGGGGTCATTATGGGGGCGAATATCGGTACCACTGTTACTGCATGGATTATATCTGCATTGGGGTTCAAAGTAGATATTGCTGCTATGGCGCTTCCGTTATTGGCTGTTGGCGTACCTTTATTATTTTCAGGAAAGAGTAACCGTAAATCCATTGGAGAATTTATATTCGGTTTCTCTTTTTTGTTTATGGGCCTCTCTCTCTTGAAGACGAATGCTCCTGACTTAAGTAGAAACCCCGAAATGTTGTCTTTTGTTCAGAACTATACCGATATGGGATTTGGTTCTGTTATCTTATTTGTTGTCATCGGTACAGTTCTGACTATGATTGTACAGGCATCGGCGGCAACGATGGCTATTACTTTAATTATGTGTGCCAATGGTTGGATTAGTTTTGAGTTGGGGGCTGCATTGGTGCTTGGCGAGAATATTGGTACTACCATAACAGCCAACCTTGCTGCACTGACTGCTAATACGCAGGCTAGGAGGGCTGCGCTGGCTCATTTGGTGTTTAATGTTTTTGGGGTTATTTGGGTATTATGTCTTTTCAAGCCTGTAACTATGGGGGTTTCATGGTTTGTAGAAGATATAATGAAAACAGCAGATCCGGCTGTTGCCGTATCTTTTAAACTGTCTGCTTTTCATACTACTTTTAATATATGCAATGTGTTGATTCTTATTTGGTTTGTTAAGTTGATAGAGAAAACAGTCTGTAAAATCATTCCTCAGAGAGAGCAGGATGAAGAATATCGTTTGCGCTTTATTACAGGTGGTATGCTTTCTACTGCGGAGCTTTCTATATTGCAGGCACGCAAGGAAATCAATCTCTTTGCAGAGCGTACTCATCGTATGTTTGGCATGGTGCGGGATCTGCTTCATACCACGAATGACAATGACTTTAACAAATTGTTCAGCCGTATTGAGAAATATGAGAATATAAGTGATAATATGGAGGTGGAGATTGCTAATTATCTGAATCAGGTATCCGACGGGCGTTTGAGTTCTGAGAGTAAGTTGCAGATTCGTGCTATGCTTCGTGAGGTGACTGAAATAGAGAGTATTGGTGACAGCTGTTATAATTTGGCACGTACAATTAATCGTAAGCATCGGAGTGATATGGATTTCACTCCGAAACAGTATGATCATATTCATCAGATGTTCCAGTTGACAGATGATGCTTTGTCCCAAATGGTTTCGTTGGTGGAAGATGAACATCATGTGGTGGATGTGAATAAATCGTTTAATATAGAGAATGAAATAAATAACTATCGTAATCAGCTAAAGAATCAAAATGTACTGGATGTGAATAATAAGGAGTATGATTATCAGATGGGTGTACACTATATGGATATCATTGGAGAATGTGAAAAACTGGGCGATTATGTAGTTAATGTGGTGGAAGCCAGTAGCAATGTGAAGGAAAAGAAATCCTAACCTGAAATGGCTATGGTGAACAGAACAATGATATAGATGCAGAGGTGCAAGGTTTAACTCATGACGGATTAAATACTTTGTACCTCTGTGTCTTTTTTAATAAAGTGTAATAAAGAAGAGGGTATAAATAAAAGAGAATCTACATGTCAATATTTGTTTTTTTGAAACTGATAGGCTCACTGGCACTTCTGATGTATGGGATGAAAACCATGAGTGAGGCCTTGCAAAAACTGACAGGCGGACATTTGCGTCATATTCTGGGGGCAATGACCACGAACCGTTTTACCGGGCTGTTAACTGGTACATTTGTGACAGCTTCTGTACAGTCTTCTACTGCGACAACGGTAATGACAGTTAGTTTCGTAAATGCGGGATTGCTGACTTTGGGGCAGGCTATTTCTGTAATTATGGGAGCTAACATTGGTACTACGGTGACCGCTTGGATTATGTCTATTTTCGGTTTCCAGATCGATATGAATAATCTTATTTTTCCTCTCTTTGCATTGGCTGTTCCTTTAATCTTTTCTAATAAAAGTCAGAAAAAATCTTTTGGGGAATTTATTTTTGGATTTTCGTTCATGTTTTTGGGATTGACTACGTTACGTGAGAATGCCATGCATATGGATTTGGAGCATAATGCAGCTATCATCAGTTTTATTACCTCTTGCAAGGAATGGGGATTTTTTTCCATTTTATCATTCTTGTTGATAGGTGGAATAATAACAATGTGCGCACAGTCTTCTGCTGCGGTTATGGCCATTACATTGATTCTTTGTTCCAGTGGTGTGCTTGATTTGTATTTGGGCATTGCACTGGTGATGGGCGAGAATATTGGTACTACTGTAACTTCTAATATTGCAGCTTTGACGGCGAATACGCAAGCAAGGCGGGCGGCGTTGGCTCATTTTATTTTTAATATATTTGGGGTGGTATGGATTTTATGTATTTTCCATCCGTTTGTAGATATGGTGAGTGGAATGATTAACCGCTTATTTCCAGGAGTATCGCCTGAAGTGGCAATTACTTATAAACTTTCGGCTTTCCACACAGCTTTTAATATCTGTAATGTGTTGATATTGATTTGGTTTATTGGACCGATTGAAAAGGTGGTCTGTTGGGTAATCAGACCAAAAGAGGATGAGGAGGAATTCCGTTTGCGTTTTATCTCTGGTGGTATGTTATCTACTGCTGAATTGTCTATTGTCCAGGCAAGGAAAGAAATTAATTTGTTTGCTGAGCGTACTCGCCGTATGTTTGGTATGGTGCGTGATCTATTGCATACTACGAATGAGAATGATTTCAACAAATTATTTAGCCGGATAGAGAAATATGAAAATATCAGTGATAATATGGAGCTGGAGATAGCCAATTATCTGAATGAAGTTTCTGAAGGGCGGCTGAGTTCAGAAAGTAAATTGAAAATACGTACCATGTTGCGTGAAGTGACTGAGTTGGAAAGTATTGGTGACAGCTGTTATCATTTGGCGCGTACTATCAATCATAAATTCAGAGGGAATGAAGATTTTACGGAAAAACAATATGACCATATTCATCAGATGCTTCAATTGACGGATAATGCACTACAACAAATGGTATCTTTGGAAGAAGACGAATATCATCTGGTTGATCCTAACAAATCATTTAATATAGAGAATGAGATAAACAATTACCGTAACCAGTTGAAGGATCAGAATGTATTGGATGTGAATAATAAGGAATATAATTATCAGATGGGGGTTCATTATATGGATATTATCAGTGAATGCGAAAAATTAGGCGATTATGTAGTTAATGTTGTTGAGGCGCGTACAGATATAAAGGAAAAGAAAATTTGATTTGTAAATCGTGGTAGTATCCATATTTTGTGTAAATAGAAACGGGATTCAGTTATAAGTCTCTTATATCTGAATCCCGTTTTCAAAAATAAGCATAAATTGGTTCATAATCAATCCCCAGTTAGTAATCGGCATTGTCCATTTCTTCTCAATCTCCATCAGAGCGAGGTATACCATTTTCTTCACCGCATCATCCGACGGGAATGAAAGTTTTGATTTAGTGTACTTTCTGAGTAAGTATTCGGCCAACTACAGGTATTAAACCTTTATATACAACAATAGCGACT